>OHUE01000009.1_pt1 | contig 133518 bp, 111 predicted proteins | sample 1579111 | NCBI WGS metagenome assembly OHUE01 (sample SAMEA3879524, study PRJEB24766) | human gut metagenome | biome: human-associated habitat; feature: feces | place: USA | collected 1985/1987 | reverse complement strand
TCGTAAGCATTTTCCGTTTTGGTCATAAAAAAAGGGGACTTTTTCAGTGCCCTCTAATGGGGAAGTAAGGGGCGCTTGTGAGCACGCGTGCCGGTATCCCGTTCACCGTGGCCTTGAAGTTTTCGGTCGACAGAACGTTGGAACCGTCTCTCTTTACCCATTCGGTCTGGTAATCTCCGTCGGGGTCTATCACTATCTCAATTGTGGCTATGTAGGGGTATCCGGCCTTCAGTGTGGGGATGCCCTCCTTGTTCTCGCCGAACTCGCCATCCCATGAGATGTCGCGCATTGTGATGACACCGCTCTTGAACAGGTCGCCATAGGCGGTATTCACCGCTTTCAGGGCGAGTTTTTCGGCTTTCTCTAAGTCCATTCCTGGAGTAGGGGCGTCTATCGTTATCTCCACCGACTTTATTTTCTTCTTGGCTGTGTCGGCCCACAGCGTGGCGGGTAGCAGAAGCAGAGCCGCTGCAAATGTCAAAAACAGCTGTTTCATATTGTGATTAATTTGATTGTGTTATGTTGAATTGTTATTTATGGTGTTTGGTTACTGTTAGTTCTTGATGGATACTGGTCGCATATGCAAACTTATCCTTAATTCCGCAACACTATTACAAATTAAACTTTTTAAGTACCTGAGCAACAAAAAGTTCTCAGACAAGCCAAGCGGCAGAGCCGAGCGCCCCAGGATTTTGCCATGTCGAAGAATTCACTTATCTTAGTGTTGCAAAAATAAACAAGAGAATCTGACGATAGACATGGCAAAAATACAAATTAAATCTGAGAAACTCATTCTTTTTGGAGGAATGTTTTCATCATGGAGCAATTTTGACGCCACATTGTCATCTGTAATCGACTCAGGCCTCGGTCTAAGGTGTAGATTGTTCCATTTCATGGCACGTTTTCTCGCCATGTATAAAACTACTCTATGCTTTCTTCTTAAGAAACTATCTGTTTGCAACAAGTTGATTTTTATCCTTTTCCGAATCTTTAGTTTTATGACTTTACATTCTGTTCTTTTGAGATTGACCTGCACCAGTTCCTTTATACTTGCTGTTAGTTGCGTTAAAGCGATAGCGGATGCTAAAGGTAATGGTACTTGTGGAATTTAGGTCATATAACATTGTTCTTTGCACACCTGAATAGAATGTGCGATGTTGGTTCCCCGTTCCGAATACATCTGAAACGTCAAGTGTCAACGTAAGGCGATTCTTGAGCAACGACTTGTAGAGTGACAGGTCTGTATTGAAATAGCCTTGGCGGATATATTTGTTACCCATATTACCTTTGGTCTGTGCGGTCATTACAAGTGAAGCCGTCAGCAACTTGAAGTCAAACGCATTGGTAAGTTGGAAAACAGCTACAGGATTGTCAATCTTATTGCCCACATGCGTATCCATCTTGAGCCATTGCTTATAGAGCATTGTTTCCAATGTTGGATGCCAAATGCCAAAGGTTGGGTTCAGCGTCAGTCCTGCTTGAAAAGAGTTGTAGCTATTGATGTTCTCTGGACGAGCGAGTGACTTCATCGGATCGCCACGATAAGTCTGCGTCATCGTACAAATCTCATCTGAGATATGCGAATAAACCAGTTGTAGATTGAGCCATTTCCAAGAGAGTCCGTAGGTAAGATTGTGTGTAATTGAAGGAACGAGGAATGGATTGCCCGACTCGTATGTGTATTGGTTGTCATACTGGACACCGCTTCTAAGCTCGTTGTAGCTTGGACGATAGATGTCGGTGGCATACGTCAGTTGCATCTTTGTCTTGCCAACAGGAAGAGAGAGAGCCAGAGACGGAAACCAATTGCTGTAAGTCTTGCTCTGTTCTGCTATATACAATTCATTGTTATAATAGTCAAAGTCGATGTATTCATAGCGAAGCCCTGCTTGCATCGTCAGTAGCCCGAATTTACGGCTATAGTCAACGAACGCCGACGTCATTGACTCTTTGACTTTCTCTTTCTCGTTATCAACCACTTCTGGCTCCACTTGGTAGTGACTTCTTCGATTCATATGACTGTATTCACCGCCCAACGAAAAAGTGCCATTCAACAAAGGAATACTAAGGACAAGTTTGGATGCCAACAAATAGTTGCGATTGTTGCGATAAGAGCAGACATCAGACTTTTCCGTCTCTGTCTGGCGATATTCGTCAAGCTCCATTTCGTGTAAGTCCATCCACTGCTTCTTGCCATACCAATAATAGTCTGTATTGAAATCCACATTCAGTCCTCCTATCTTGCCAACATAATAAGCATTGGCGGAATAAGTCGTTGACTGACCTGGACTCAGATAATCAACGGTTGAAGATTCCTTCTGTACATTGTTCTGCATTATATTGAACGTCTGAGTTCCTTCGCCCTTATCCTTTGCGAAACGATTGTAGCTGATGCTGGCACCCAAATTGCTTTCTTCGCCAAGCATATAGCTTACCCCCAAGCGTGCGTATGGGTTGATGTTCGTGAATTCTTGATTGATGTTCATATTCTGCTGCCAAGTATCTGTGATGTATGAATATTGCGTCACCTGTTTGTTTTCTGGAGTGTGAGCATATGCACCATACAAGAACCCATTGACATCCAATCCTCCTCTTCGATAATTTCCTTGGAACGATTCGTATGAGCTCAAGCGTTTTTCCTCATTGACCGAAAACGTAGTTTTGTTGTCAAAGCTGAAGCCTTCGCCCTGCGTCTTCTTTGTGGTAATGCGTATGACACTCTTCACACTGGCATCATATCGTGCACCAGGGTTGTTGATTACTTCAATTTTCTTTATGTCGCTTGGTTGCAAACGTTGCAAATCCATTTGGTCTTGCATCTTCCGACCATTGATAAATATTACAGGTGTGCCACGACCAAACACTTCTATTTGTCCATCTTTGGCAGACACATTAGGAATGCGTGAAAGCAACTGTTCCATATTGGAAGTTTTCTCCAACACACTGCCTTCTATATTTGTTATCATTCCCTCTCCTCGCAGCACGGTCTTTGGCAACGAACTTTTGACAACAACCTCGCCAAGCATGCTGGTGCTTTCCTGAAGTTTTAAGGTGACGGTAGTTTGCCCCGTATAATTTATATATTGTGTTTCATAACCGATGAGAGAAACTCGAATGACATTGCCAGTTTTTATATCTTCAAGCATGAAAGAACCATCTTCCTTGCTAACCATTCCTTTAACGAAAGAAGAATCTGCTTGTGCCAGTTCCACAACATTGGCAAATGAAAGTGGTATACCTTTTATGTCTGTCACAACCCCTTGAATGTTCTGTGCCATCAGCATAGGGCATAACCCTAAGAACATTATTAGTAATGCAAAATACTTTCTCATATTATTCTACTCCTTAAATTAGCAGACTCGTATTTTTTGCAAGAAAGCAAGTCATTGGATAACAATAAATTATCCAATGCTTGCATATGTCAGAAAATTCACTTATCTTAGTGCTGCTAAAACTCAATTAAAGAATATCTGACATATGGCAAAGGTAAACATTAAATCTGAGAAACTCACTCTTTTTGGAGGAATGTTTTCAAGTAGGAAACTTTTTTAATCGTTTTTTCAAAACTGATAGACACATTGTGGCTGTCTGCTTGCTGTCGCCACTCCATATACTATCGATAACCGAGCTGATGACAAAACCGGCGATGGCTCCCAGCACACTCTGTGTCTGGGCAAATCCGCTAAAGAGTCCTATCCATTTGATAAATCCCATAGTTGTACTTATTTTGCCTGCAATTATATCGGTTTCTCATGTCATATCCAAACAAATCACCCGAAATCGTCCTTTCCCCATGCCTTTAGGCCCCGTGTCGGCGCCCGTTTACCCTTGTTTTGGTGCCGATTGCGGTCTCGCCGACGTCCCCTGGCTCCGTATTCATTGCTCCGCCGATGGCGCAAGTCGATGGATAATAGTTAAATAATGAAAGAAAAGTCCCTTTTTGTTTGTTATTATGTTCCGAAAACATTATTTTTGCAAAACATAATAATTGTAGTCAGATATAAAGAGCGTAGAGTTATGAAGTTTGTAGACAGAATTGACGAACAGCGACGTCTCCACGACGCCCTCCATGGCGACCATCCATCTGCCCTTGTCGTGGTGTATGGCAGGCGAAGGCTCGGCAAATCCACCCTCATCAAGAAGGTGCTCCGAGATGATGATGTCTATTTTATGGCCGACAACTCCGAGTCCGTTCAGCAGCGCAGGCTGTTGGCCAAGGCTTTGAGTTATCATTTAGCGGGATTTGACAAGGTCGAATATCCTGACTGGGAATCGTTGTTCCAGCAGCTTAACTACCGCACTACTGGGCATTTCACCCTCTGTATTGATGAGTTCCCCTTTTTAGTGAAGGTAGATAGTACCTTGCCGTCTGTCCTTCAGAAGCTCATCGATACCAAGGCTCTGAAATACTCCATACTCCTTTGCGGTTCGTCGCAGCAGATGATGCAAGGGCTGGTGCTCGACGCCGCCGAGCCACTCTATGGCCGCGCCGACACCATCATTCAGCTGACACCCATCAAGATTCGGTTCTTGCAGGAAATCCTGCAGAGCGACGCCGTGGCCACCATCGAGGAATATGCCGTATGGGGAGGTGTTCCCCGTTATTGGGAGCTTCGCGAACGCGAACCTTCGCTGATGGAGGCGGTGCGTTATCATATCCTTGACGTCAACGGCACACTCTATGAGGAACCTTCCCGCCTCTTTATGGATGACCTCACCCAGACCACGCTCTCTTCCACGCTTCTTTCTCTTATCGGCAACGGCGTCAATCGCTTGTCCGAGATAGCCGGCAAGATGGGTAAGCCTTCCACGGAACTGAGTCGGCCTCTGGGCAAGCTCATCAACCTGGGATTTGTAGAGCGCGACATCCCCTTCGGGGAAAGTCCGCGCAGCACCAAGCGTAGCATCTACAAGGTCGCCGACCCGTTTATGAACTTCTTCTACCATTATGTCATCCCCAATCGTTCGTTGATAGCTTTGGGCAGGTCAGAGATGGTCTGCCGGATGATACAGTCGGGCCTGTCCGATTATGTGGCAGCCTGTTGGGAGACGCTCTGCCGTCGTGCCGTGAGTGGAAATGTCATTGACGGCACGATATGGAATGTCGCTGGAAGATGGTGGGGTAGCGTTTCCCGCGACAAGAGTGTGGAACTCGATATCGTGGCCGAGTCGCAAGACAAGAAGCGCGTGCTTATAGGCGAATGTAAATGGACCGAGGGCGAATATGCCGAGCGCCTGTTTGATGACCTTAAGGAGCGCGCTCGTCTCTGTCCTTTCATCAAGGGTCGGCAGGTGGTTTATGTCCTGTTCCTCAAGCGTCCGGCTAAGGATGGCATCACCACCAACGTGTTCCTGCCCCAGGATGTAATCAACGACGAGTTCTAATAAGTGTCTCGTTACTTGTAGACGCTATGCCCGTCGCCCCCACGGCTGTCGCCGTGAAGTTAGGCTGCGTCTTGGCAATAAAAATAAACGAGTTTATTTTGTATTTCGCTCGACTTGCACACTTTACGGCTGTCGCCGTGAAGTTAGGCTTCGTCTCGGCAATAAAAATAAACGAGTTTATTTTGTATTTCGCTCGACTTGCACTAACTTTGCACCATACATTATTAATTATTAATAAGACAATACATTGAGAGACGATTTTGATATACGGGAGGAGTCGATGTCTTCTTCTGAGAAGGAGTTCGAGAACGCGCTCCGACCACTTCGCTTCGGCGATTTCTCTGGCCAGAAGAAGGTAGTCGAGAACCTTGAAGTTTTTGTCGAGGCAGCCAAGTACCGCGGCGAGCCCCTCGACCACACCCTCTTGCACGGCCCTCCCGGACTGGGTAAGACCACGCTGAGCAACATCATCGCCAACGAGTTGGGAGTGGGATTCAAGATTACCAGCGGCCCCGTGCTCGACAAGCCAGGCGACCTTGCCGGCATACTCACCTCTCTCGAACCCAACGATGTGCTCTTTATCGACGAGATTCACCGCCTTTCGCCCGTGGTCGAGGAGTATCTGTACTCGGCTATGGAGGACTACCGTATCGACATCATGATAGACAAGGGCCCCTCAGCCCGCTCCATCCAGATAGACCTCAATCCCTTCACCCTCGTGGGAGCCACCACCCGCAGCGGCATGCTCACCGCCCCGCTGCGAGCCCGCTTTGGCATCAACGCCCACCTGGAGTATTACGACCCCGAGACCCTGAAGCGCATCATCAGTCGCTCGGCGGGCATCCTGCGTGTGCCCATCGACGACGATGCCGCCCTGGAGATCAGCCGACGCTCGCGCGGAACGCCCCGTATCGCCAACGCCCTGCTGCGGCGTGTGCGCGACTTCGCCCAGGTCAAGGGCAACGGCCGCATCACTCCCGAGATTACCCGCTTTGCCCTCAGTGCGCTCAATATCGACCAGTATGGTCTCGACGAGATTGACAACAAGATACTCCTCACCATCATCGACAAGTTTCGCGGCGGCCCCGTGGGACTCTCCACCATCGCCACCGCCATCGGCGAAGACATGGGCACCGTCGAGGAGGTCTACGAGCCCTTCCTCATCATGGAGGGATTCATCAAGCGTACTCCCCGTGGCCGCGTAGCCACCCCATTAGCTTACCAGCATCTGGGCCGCAACCCTCTGGGTGGCGAACCCCTCATGCAAGACTTGTTCGGACAATGAAGACAGCACTATTCACAGGCACTTTCGACCCCTTCACTATCGGCCACCACTCAGTGGTGACGCGCGCCCTGCCCCTCTTCGACCGTATCGTCATCGGTGTGGGCGTCAATGAGCGCAAGCAGACCCGGCTCAGCGCCCAGGAGCGTCGCGAGGCCATCGAGCGACTCTATGCCGATGACCCCCGCGTCGAGGTAGTCACCTACACCGGTCTCACCGTCGAGCTCGCCCATAGCGTGGGCGCCTCGTGCATCCTCCGCGGCGTGCGCTCTGTCGCCGACTTCGAGTATGAGCGCCAGCAGGCCGACCTCAACCGCCGCATCGGCCACATCGAGACCCTCCTGCTCTATGCCGAGCCCGGTATGGACAGCATCTCGTCGAGCGCCGTGCGCGAACTCGAGCATTTCGGTTATCCCACAGACTCTTTTATTCCCCATAAGCAATGATTACATACAATGTAGAGGGCGTGCGCATGCCCGCCATAAAGAAGCGCGCCACCAATGCCTGGATCAGGGCCGTAGCTGCCAGCCACGGACGTCGTGTGGGCGAGGTGGGATATATGTTTGTTGACGACGAGAAGATACTCGAGGTCAACAACGAGTATCTCGGTCACAACTTTTATACCGATGTCATCACTTTCGACTACGATGAAGACGACGTCATCAACGGCGACATTGTCATCAGCCTCGACACCGTGCGCTCCAATGCCGAACTCTTCGGAAAGACCTACGACGACGAACTCCACCGCGTCATCATCCACGGCATTCTGCACCTCTGCGGCATCGATGACAAGGGTCCCGGTGAGCGCGAGCTGATGGAGGCTGCCGAAAACCGTGCCCTCGCCCTGCTCGACAGTCTGCGCGCCTTGCGCTGAACCTCGCCCTTGCGCTGGGGGGCATCACGAGCATCGTAATGAACATCATTACGCTCCACGCAAAAAAGGATTAACCTTCAAGAAAAAAAGGGGATGTGTCAAAAGTAAAATATATGGAAAACAAACTTTCAATTTGAAACATCCAACATGCCCCAAAGGGGCAGAGGCCCATAGCCCAGGGAATCGCTCAGGGCTGTGGACTTATCGGGCTTGCAGCCCCTTTGGCTTCTTATAACTTGTCACTCTTTCGAGTGTGTTTGTTACTTTTGACTTTACCCTCTTTTTCTTGAGGGTTAAGCAACAGCCATCATCAGATGCTTATCAAATGGCACGGCCTACAGTCGATGCTGCTCTGCGCTGCCCGCACCTGTGCCGCGGAACTTGCTGAGTGTGCTGTTAAAATTGTAACTCACAGTAAGTTCAACCTTACGCACCGTGTTGCTTCCATTTCCCCATGTCAGCACATCGGCAGTCTGCATCCACTTACGATTAGCATATGTATTGAGCAGGTCGGTCACCGACAGATTGATATTCCACCTTTTTTTTGCCAACGATTTTGATACATTCATATCCACCCTGAACTGTTGATGGCTGGTATTAAGTCCATCGTGAGCCAGAGAAGAGTACATGACATTGATAAAGGCATATTTTTCGAATCAGCTATCAAAAAATAGCGAAAAAAGCCTTGTGTACTATTTGTGTACTCGTTTTTTGGGAAGCTATGTTATTTTCACACTAAATTTGCACCACCAACATAAAATATTGCAGACAATGAAAAAGTTATTCTTACTATTATTCCTTCTTATAGGGCTTGCCGAAACACAGGCACAAAGTTTCACATATCACCCCTTAAAAGGATTTCACGGAGATACGATATCGTTCTTAAAAAGTAATTTTTACGACCAGCGCAACTACTTTGTAGGCAAAAAGTTTGAGGTCTTATTAGAACTGTATATGCGAGAAATGCCATTCAAGGGGTGTTACGCACATGGAACGGTTCCATACTCAGACCCGAACAATGACAGTTTTATCTGTGGGGCGTGGCTCCGCCCCATGGACAACTTTTTTTGCCAAAAGACACCGCTGTCGCTGTATATGCAGCCACATTTGACATAGATTTTGCAGCGCCATACACAAGCAACTATTACGCATTTGGGAAATCGCTATCAGACAAGGTCTCTCCATACAGCATAGCCTATCTCCTAAAGGATTTTGTCATCAAGGATATACACATCGAGGCTTACGACCGCAGGCGTAAACATTAGGGACTACCGAATATCAAAGAGGCCGCAGTTTTTATATTGCGGCCTCCTCTATGTCCTATCAGTACATTCCCAAACTTTTTATAGGGTGGTTCCATAGGAAACTCCTTACAATTCGCTTATCAATATATCAAATTCACCTGAACGCCCATTTTGCCCAAATATTTTTTGCACCAACCGGCTACGCATATTGGACACATTCTGCTTGCTTGTAACAAGCAAAACCGCCATTTCTACAGGCAAGAAGCACATTTTAACGAGTAAGCACATACGCCACTCACGCTCTTTCAGTTTTTTATCTTTCCTACAATTCGTTAACCATTCCATAAAATTTTCTTCATTCAAGGCCAATTCCTTCTCTACTTGCAGCCATAGTTCATCCGAAGGATGCTTTCCCTCCTCCGCCAATGAATGTAGTTGCCGTACAAGCAAGCTACCGCATACCCATTCTTTGGGGAACACTTTCATTGCGAAATTATCCACAAGTTCTTTTCTCAGTTTCCCTATAGACTCTTGCAGTAGCTCTTCTGCTCTTATATCTTTTCCAGACATCAGCAAATCAAGTTGCTTGCTTTTCTTCCTATACGCTTCCAGCAAGTTTCCATATGCCTCACGCTGCGCAATTATTTCCGACACTATTTTCCGCCTTTCTTTTTTACCCATACGCCATTGCCACAGCATAACAAATAGGAACAACACAACAGTCACTGTACCGCACAATATCACGAGTGTTTTCACCTTTTTCTGACGATACATTTCTTTTAGAGAACGATCATAATTATATAAACTTTGAATTTGAGCCACGCGCTCCACATTCAAGTTTGCCATCGTTGAATCATTATACTGACAATACAATTTGCTGTACTTACACAACGAGTCAGAATTACCCAACTTGTCATACAAGTCTTGGTAGTTAGAATATAGCTTCACCTTGTCATAATACGTAACGGCCACTTGAGACAGTTTCCTCTGGAAACAGAGAGCTGAGTCCATTTTGCCCACGCCCATATAATATCGTGCTTTATAATCATATAAATCTCCAAACAAAGTTGAGACACCCACGCTATCACATCCAAAAGCTGTTTCATACATATCAAGATATCGTTTTGCCTTTTTCCATTCCCGCTTGCGGAGGCACGCATCCACACTATACGACAGGGTCAAAGCATTGTAGTCACATGGATTTATTCGCTGTGCGGCACTATAGAGGCGCTGCGACAAACTTGCCATACTATCTATCTGGTCTGTCTGCTGATAATATCTCAGTTTGCACTCCATACTAGTTAAAGCCATCAGCGTATCACCCATACTCATGGCACAATCAAAGGCCGATTTCATTTCCTCCAAGGCCTTTTCATACACAAAGATGCGCTCATACAAATCCATTTTCGCACAGTATATACGCAGCAAATCCCTCTTATTATTTATTGCTTTCGCGCAATCTTCTGCCGTCTGGAAGCTTTTTATAGCCATAGGTGTCTCACCTTTTTCCACCCAGTAAGCCCCTGCTATATATTGTGCATTCATTTTCTGATACACACTCCCATGGTCTTCATAATAGCGTATTATAGATGGCGTTTCATCTGTATCTACAGACTGATAATCCTTATATCTCGCTTTTAGCCTTAGCAGTTTTGCCCACATACTAAGTTCTACGCACTGCCTGTCCGTACAAGAATCCAAACTATCCAATCGAGCCAGCGCTCGTTTTGGGCTTGTATAAGTTAGGCTATCTATGCTCTGCAACACAGACGAGTAAATTCTCTTTTGCTGGTTTTCACATGCAAAAAAGAGCAACAAAAGCACACTCGCTAAAGCTAACACAAAAATTCTATCTCTATCCATGTCTGCAAAGTTAGAAAAATAATTTGATACAGAATTACATAAATACCATTTTTGGGGGGAAGCGAAAAATCGTCTATACGCAATAAGAATCAACAACTTCCATATTTTGTGTACTAGTACACAAAACAGGAAAAACAATTTGTGTACTCATTTGTGTACTCATTTCCTTGGCCGCGCACAGCATTTCCAACTATTTTTGTGCAAATAATAAAAACAATATGAAAAAAATCATGTCATTTCTCATGATAAGTTTTATCATAGCGATCAACATCCATGTACATGCCGTTTCTGATTACGATGGAGAAGCCTGGCATCAAGGTCTGCAGGCTCAGGCCCCTATTCGAGGGCAATGGCTTCTACGGAAAACTATCTTTCTGTGGAAAAAAATAATGAGAAAGATTTGCCCCCCCCTATAATAAATTACTAAATTTGCACCATATACTAAAAAACGCAACTATATGAAACAGAGACTTACCTTAATTATCGCCATGTGCTGCATACTGGCAGCAGCTGGTGCCCAGTCTATCACAGGAACTGTGACAGATGAGAAACATGCCCCCATAGCGTATGCCAACGTAGTGTTGTTAAACACTGCCGACTCGACCTTCCTCGTCGGCACTGTAAGCCAAGAAGACGGCTCCTTCAGCATAGACCGGCAGGACGACGGCAAGCATCTATTGCGTGTATCTGCTTTGGGCTATGACACCCAGCTGTTACCGCTTACAGGAGCAGGCCAGTACCATATCTCTCTCGCAGAGAAAGCCTACGAACTGAAAGGCGTAGAGGTCAAAGCACGCCGCCCCGTAGTGACCATGGGCGCCGAGGGCATGAAGACCGCCGTCAAGGGCTCGTATCTGGAGAAGTTGGGCACAGCCAACGACATACTGCCTTTCATACCGGGCCTGTCGGGCGAGAAAGGCAAATATACCGTATTCGGCCGAGGCACCCCTGTCTTCTACATCAATGGCCGGCTGGTGCGCAACAACAGCGAGCTGGAGCGGCTCAAGTCGAAAGATATAGAGAACATCGAACTGATAACCTCGCCTGGCGCCCGCTATGCGTCGAATGTGTCGGCGGTGGTCAAGATCAAGACACGCCGCCGTCAGGGCGATGGACTGGGCATAGAGAGCCGCACCGTATATGAGCAGACCTGCTATGGCTCGGCACGCCAGTACATCAGCTGGAACTACCGTCAGGGCAAAAGCGACTTCTTCGGCGAGGCCAACTACGGCTATGACAAGGGCCGCCGCAAGTTTAACAACACCGACGAGCTCACAAGCACCCGGCTGTGGGTCAACACCCTCCAGGGACTGCAACGCGACAAGCAGCAGTCGCTCAATGGCGTGTTGGGCTACAATCTCCAGATAGATGCCGACCACTCGCTGGGCGTGCGCTACAACTGGGATATGAGCCCTGCAGCCAAAATCTACGGAAGCCTCGCCCAGACCACCACAGCCGATGGCGCCTACATAGACCGCATCAACAGCGACTTCGATGCCGTCTATCACCTCCGCCCCTCGCACAATGTCAACCTCTACTACAATGGCAAGTGGGGCAAATGGACGATAGATTTCAATGCCGACTATCTGTATAACCGTATAGCCAGCCAGACCATAACCCATGAGTACAGCGCCGAGGCCGACGACCGCACCGTGACATCGCTGGCGGCTAACCGCAGCCGGCTGTATGCCGCCAAGCTCACGCTGGGGCACCCCCTGTGGGGCGGCAACATCAGCCTGGGAGCCGAATACACCTATACCGACCGCCGCGACCGATACAACAACCCCGAGGGCTATCTCACCCGCACCGACAACGCCACCCACGAGCAGATAGCCAGCCCCTTTGTAGAATACCGGCTGCCCTCCAAGATAGGCACCTGGACTATAGGGCTGCGCATGGAGCACAGCCGCACCAAGCGCTATCAGGACGGTACCATCATGGACAATGGCTACGAGACACACAACAATCTGATGCCCACCCTGAACTATCAGCACACCGTGGACAAGGTGGGCATCATGGCAGGCTACTCGGCACGCACACTCTACCCCACCTACCACCAGATGAACCAACCGCTGAGCTATGCCAACCGCTACTCGATGGACGTAGGTAACCCACAACTTAAGAACAAGACCACACACAACGCCGTCATCGGTGCCTTCTGGAACATCTTCCAGCTGGCCGTAAGCTACGACTATCTGCACAACGACATCCTGTCGTGGGGTGCAGAGATGGCCGGACAGGAGGGCGTAGTGGTGCGCTCATACATCAACCTGCCCAAGTGGCAGCGGCTGGCCGTACAGCTGTCGGCCTCGCCCAAGTGGGGTGTATGGCACGGCCAGCTCAGCGCTGGCTACTCGGCACAGTGGCTCACCATAGATACCAGCACCGGGCGGCACAAGATGAACAAGCCACAGTTTACCTGCTCGGCCAACAACGCCTTTGGCTTTAAGCATGGATGGAACGCCAACCTCAACGCAAGATATGGCAGCACATCAGACTACAGCAACTTCAGCTACATACACCCCACGGCCATACTCAATGCCAATGTGCAGAAATCGTGGGCCAAAGACCGGTTTATGGTGCGCTTTGGTGTATATGACATATTCCGCCAAAACTATACCAAGAGCAGGAGCTACAGCTACGGCTACTCTTCGTATCTGGACGACCACTACCAGACTCGCTCGGTGGTTCTCACCTTCCGCTACCGCCTTAACACCACCCGCAACAAGTATCGCGGCACTGGCGCAGGCAACAGTGAGAAGCAGCGTATGTAGTATCCACGCACCACATAATACAAGAAAGATATGAAAAAAAATTAGCACTGATAGTCCTTCTCTTAGGACTTACCGATACACAGGCACAGAATTTCACGTATCGCCCCCTAAAAGAGTTTCACGGAGATACCATTGCCTTCCTAAAAAGCAATTTCTACGACCAACGCAGCTACTTTGCCGGCAAAAAGTTCGGGGTTCTGTTAGAACTATATATGCGAGATATGCCACTCAAAGGGTGCTATGCCCATGGCACATCGCCATTCAGAGATCCAGACAATGAGAGCTACATCTGCGGTGCCTGGCTACGTCCTATGGAAAATTCTCTTTTGCCAAGAGACGCCTCTGGCGCCATATATGCTGCCACTTTTGACATAGACTTTGCCACACCATACATAAGCAGCTACTACGCTTTCGGCAAATCCCTACCAGACAAAGTCACTCCATACGGCATAGCCTCTCTTCTAAAAGACTTTGTCATCAAAGATATACGCATCGATGTTTACGACCGCAGACGTAGCCATTAGAAGGCTCTCTCTAAGGATAAGAAAGACCGCAGTTTTTACTTTGCGGTCTTTCTTTTAGTTTTTCATCGCTCACTTCACTTTCCACTCTTCTATGGTGCCTGTCTTTGACGAGAAGGTTGCACCGACAAGGTAACCCCGCCTTGCATCAGCCTCATACGGACGGGCATAACCCCTCGACTCTATCTGCCGGAGAGCCTCATCGGCGGTGCCGTCGAGCTTGAACTCGAAGATGAATATATCCTTGGGCGTTTCGATGATGCAGTCGGCACGGCCCTCGCTCTGCTGTTTCTCCGTGAGCACGAGATAGGTGCTGAGGATGCGGAATATGAGGTAGAACGTATAGTGGAAGTAACGCTCACGCTCCTGCTCTGTGTCCTTGCGACGCATGGTGTAGGGGATGCTGGCAAAGAAAGACGTGAGCTGGCGGCACAGGGCAGCGAGGTCGGCGGCGGCAAGCGAGCGCACCATCTGCGCCAGGTCTGACAGTACAAGGCTTTTAGGCTGCAGATAGCCTGTGGCAACGGCAGTGGCAAAGCCGCGCTTTACCTCGTCGTTAGGGAAGTCGAGCAGGTAAGTGCCTGTAAGGCGGTCATAGCCCTTGATGGTAAGGTAACCGCTCTGGTATATCATCGGAAGCGGACGCTCCACATCGGCACGATAGTCGATGAAATCCCGCGTGTCGTAATAGCGGCCCGTCAGCTCATTCAGGTTCTCCTGGGCATGGGCGAGCAGACGCACAAGGTAAGTAGGTGTGCCCGAGGCAAACCAATAGTCATCCAGAAAGCCTGACTTTAGCGCGTTAAGCACGCCGAAGGGATTGTATATGTCGATAAGGCGGCGGCTAAAGTGATAGCCGTCGTACTGCCTTTTCAGCATGGTGCGCATCTCCACGGCCGACACGCCGTACTCTTCGGCCATGTGGTCTATCTCCCTGCCGAAGGCGGCCTCCATCTCCTCCTCGGTAATGCCGCACAGGGCATCAAACTGCCTGCTCATACTGATGTCCTCGGGCTGGTTGAAACCGCTGAAAACGCTCACCTGCGAGAATTTGGTCACACCGGTGAGCAGCACAAAGCGCAAGTCGGCGTCGGCAGCCTTGAACGTAGAGTAGAAGCCCTTGAGGATGTTGCGGTTGTAATCCTCTATGAGCACCTCGTTGCCATTGTCGTCGCGCATCGTGGCACTGGTGTCGAGTACATCGAGCAGTGGCTTGTCGTACTCGTCGATAAGCACCACGCTGCGCGACGACAATGGCGACGAGATAGGCATGCGCTACCAGCCCGACGCCCCCGATGTCGAGGGAGCCACCGACCGTGCCGGCAGCCGCACCCCCATGCAGTGGGAGCCAGGCCCCACTGCCGGCTTCTCCACCTGCGTCGCCGACAGCCTCTATCTGCCTGTCTCTACCGATGGCGGCCTCCTCACCGTCAAAGCCCAGGAGGCCGACCCCCGCTCGCTGCTCTACTACGTGCGCCATCTGCTTCGTCTGCGCCGCGATGTGCCCGCGCTGGGCAATGAGGCTGGCTGGACGCTGCTCAGCGACAAGATGCGCCCTTACCCCATGGTCTACCGCCGCTCCACAGCCGGCGATGTCTGCATCGTCGCCGTCAACCCCTCTGCCGCCAGCGTGAGCGCCTCCATCCTCACGCTCTCGGCGCCAGTCGAGGCCATCGCCCAGAGCGGCAAGGTCAAGTACAAGCGCGGCGCCACCACCGACCGCATCGTTATGGGCCCCGTTTCGGCTGTCGTCTACCGTCTTTCCCGCCCTTAGCCACCGTCACCATACAAGTATGGGGGATGACAAACCGCCTTTTCTGGCGAGGATGTCATCCCCCATATTCTTTTCGTAAGTTTTGCTGTCGTTGAGGCTGCAGCCGCTTGTCGCTTCAGTCCTCCGCCGTTGGTCTCCGGTGGTGCTGACTGTTGTCTTTCCTTTTCTTAGGGGCGGTTTTTACCCCCCCCGTCGGCCTCGCTCTGCAGGTTAATTCTGTATTCACTCGGCGACATGCCCGTCTGCTCACCAAATACACGGTAGAAGGTCTGCACGCTTGCCATTCCACACTCCTGCGATATCGCCTCTATCGTGTAGTCAGGGTGCAGTTGCATCAGTTCGATGGCTGCATCTATACGCAGAGAGTTGATATAGTTCTTGAAATTGGTGTGTACGTAAGTCTTGAACAGGTTGGCAAACTTGTTTTTGGGCACATAGACCTCCTTGATTACGTCTTCGCGCGAGAGGTTGGGGTTCAGATACATTTTCTTTTCCACGATAGCCTTCATAATCTGGGCAAACAGATGGTCTTCTTCTGTCGACCCCGGGCGCATCAGCCACAGTTGCACAGCCGACTGGTCGCGTGGCGCTTCCACCAGTTCACCTCTCTCATAGCCGTAGAGCAGTCGCTTGTAGCGCTGCAGCCGTCCCAGTATCTGCATCTGCGCCTTGTCCTTGCGGCGGGCCCTGTGTATGTAGTACGAGAGGAAGCCTGTGGCCATCACAGCGTAGATGAGCGCCAGCGCGCAAGCCACGGCGAGCACATAGTCGATGTCGTAGTCGTCGCCTTCATCCTCTGCCGCCTTTATCGGTGCTTTCGTCACCGCTTCGGTCTTCCTTTGTCGCGTCTCCCTATTGTAGGGCTGAATTTCCGACCGTGTTGCCTTCTTGCGGTTAATCATCATGATGCGGTAGCTTATGTAGGTGGCTTCCTCGTAACGCTTCAACATGCGGTAGCACTCAAATTGAGGAGCCAGAAACACTACGATGAAGCTCGCTGTCAGCGTGTCGTTGTTTGCCGCATACGTCTTCTCCGCTTTCTGAAGCAGCTTCAGCGCCTCTTCATACTCCCCCCTCTGAGGGCACTGAAAAAGTCCCCTTTTTTTATGACCAAAACGGAAAATGCTTACGATTTGTAACTTCTCTTTCTGCAAATCACCTAAAATAAGGCTAAAATAGACAGATAATAAAGGGTAAAACAGCTATTTCTCCGTCATCAACTTTCAATTTGATAGTGGTTTTTAGTTTTTCAGTGCCCTCCCCTCTCGATGAGTCGGTTGGCCTGGCTGCTCATAATCACGCTGTTGGCCTTGTCGTCCTCGCGTTGCTGCGCATACAGGTTGCTGGCAGTCATGAGGAAGATTATAATCAGTAGTCTCAGAGTGTACATGTGTGTTCTATTACGGATAAACAGTTCTCTTTGGATTGTAATTCTTACAAAATTAGAAAAAGATATCCTATAAACCGTTGTTTTTACATTATTTAAGAGTATCTCCTTCTGTTTTGCAGTCATCTTCATGTTTTTTGCGAGACTTGAAACCGTCATTTCGCGTCGTGCAATGCTGGTTTCGCATCGTGCATTATCCGTTTCGTGCCTTGAAATATAGATTCAGACCATCCCGGCGCAGCCCGCGGCGACCGCGCCCGTATCGCGCCTGCCCGCCCTGCTTCTGACAAGGGTCATCGTCGGCGCCCGAATTCACACTTTTTGTATGAAAAGTCGATAAATAATCAAGAAATGTACATAAAAACGGCGAAAATCTAACAAAAAATCATAAAAGTGCGTGAAATTATGTATCTTTTTACATGGTCAATAGCAACTACAGGCATATGGAAAAGCTACCCGAGAGTAACAGTAACCGTTGGCCGAGGCCCGTCCAGATGCGCGGTGAGACACCTCGCACAGGATTGTTGGCGCTTCGCCGAGGCTGTGGGTGCATCGCTTTTCTTGCCGCTTGCTGTTTCGGTCTTACAGCTACAGCCCAGAACCCTTCATGTTATGTTCCCACGAAGGGCGAGATAGTCTTCAGCCTCTACCAGTCGTCAGAGGGCAAGCCTATCCACACCAGACCGAGCAACCCCTTTACCTCCCATCGCCGTGCCAACCAGTTCTACATAGACCGGGACAACGCCCAGGTTATGCAGACCTATCCATATGCGAAGATACAACGTACTGGCTTTCCCCAATCCCGATGGCAGCCATGTCATCGTTATCGGCGGCTGACACTACAAGTGGCCCCGCCAGGTCAATGTCAAGTATCGTGACCAGTGTATGACCGTGCAGCTGCCTATGGGCACATGGTCCCTGACCACCATCGTCATCCCCGCTGCTGGAGACATGGCGTCGTGACACTTAGCACAATTAATGTATGACCCTGCATCGACGAACGTCGGTGTATGGTCCAAGTCGAATTCAGTTTATATAATGTTATGAAGAAGATTGTTTATTTATTCTTGCTTCTCATGCTTGCTCTGGCATACCCGTCGGTATCGATGGCGTCGCCCACAGGCATGGAGACAGGCACCGACCAGGATGGCAACAATTCCATCTCGGGTATCGTGACCGACCAGAATGGCGAGCCGCTTGCCGGCGTTACCGTGCTGCAGCGTGGCACCCAGAACAAGACCATCACCGACCTCGAAGGCCGCTACACCATCCGTCTCAAGGCGGGTAGCGGGCGTACTCTCGTCTTTACCTATATCGGTATGGTGTCGCAGACCATCCCTGTCAAGGGCAGCGTGGCGCGTGTGATGATGAAGGAAGACGCCACCGCTCTGCAGGATGTGGTGGTAATCGGCGCCTATGGTACCGCACAGAAGCGCAGCGACCTCGTGGGTAGTGCCTACCAGGTCAACGCCGACCAGCTCAAGGGCTTGCCCCAGCAGCGCCTCGACGTGATGCTCGACGGACTCATCCCCGGTGTCAAGATAGACCCCAATACCGCCGACCCCGGCAGCCCCCGTACCCGCTACGAGGTGCGCGTGCGCGGTGAGGCTTCGCTCAACGCCTCCAACGAGCCCCTCTGGGTTGTCGACGGCACGCCCATGTACACCGGCGACCGCACCAACCTGATGCCCGGTACCAGTTATACCGTGAGTCCGCTGTCATTCCTCAACCCCGAAGACATCGCCTCTGTGACCGTGCTCAAGGACGCCACCGCCACCTCTATCTACGGTGCCGACGGAGCCAACGGCGTAATCCTCGTCACCACCAAGAAGGGTCGTCAGGGCAAGATGCGCATCACCGTCAATACCCAGTATGGTATCGCCCATATCGACGAGAGCACTGCCCCCAAGGTGCTTGGCGCCAAGGAGTGGCTCTCGCTGGCTCGCGAAGCCTATGCCAACTCGGGCAAGGACATGCGCACCTTCCCCTTCCAGGACAATGAGCTCAACCAGTACTCCACCACCGATACCGACTGGCGCGACGTCTTCTACGACACCGGTACCACCTTCCTCACCAATGTGGGTGTGAGCGGCGGCAACCAGAAGTCAGACTACTACGTATCGGGCCAGTACTACCAGAACGACAAGACCGTCAAGGGCAACACCCAGCAGCGTCTGTCGCTCGCCACCAACATCAACCTCAAGCTCAACAAGCGCCTCAAGGTGGGTGTCGACATCTCAGCCTCTTACAACAACAACGACCTCTTCGCCCTCGGCCGCGAGTATTATGAGCTGCTGCCCATCTATTCGCCCTACAATGCCGACGGCACTCTGCGCCTCTACAATATGGAGGTCGACGGTCTCAATGCCGATGGCACTCCCCACTTCACCAAGAAGCGCTTCATCAGCAACTCTGTCCTCGAGCGCGAGCAGAACGACAACAACCAGAAGACCTGGTACCTGCGTTCCAACTTCACGCTCAAGTATGAAATCCTCAAGGGCCTCACCTATACAGGCCAGTTTGCCTACGACTACAACAGCACCCTCGAAGAGACCTACAGTTCGCAGAAGAACTGGACCGGTATGGACACCGACGGCACGCCCATCGGCTATGCCCGCCGCTCATCCGTAGACATCACCAACTGGAATACCATCCACCGTCTCAACTTCAACCGCACCTTCGGCCGTCACTCCGTGTCAGCCCTCGCCGGTTTTGAGGCCGGTTCGCGCGACTACACCACCATGTATGTCACCGGTTCGGGTTTCATCAATGACAACATCCGCGATGTGAGCCAGGCCAACACCACCAAGGGCTACAACTCGAGCAGCCGTCGCCGCAAGGTATCGCTGCTGGGTCAGGCCACTTACTCCTATGACCATCGCTACTACCTCACCGTCAACGCCCGTAAGGACGGTAACTCCCAGTTTGGCAGCGATGTGCGCTGGGCCAACTTCGCCTCTGTCGGCGCATCGTGGAACGTGCACAACGAGAAGTTCTTCAACATCCCATGGATTAACGTCCTCAAGCTCAAGGCCAGCTATGGTGCCAACGGTAACTCACGCCTCGGCTCTCAGGAGTCGCAGGGTACCTACGTCTACAGCAGCTCCTACTCCTACAACGGCGAGCTCGGCGGTGTGCTCGGCACTATCCCCAACAGTCGTCTGAGCTGGGAGACCACCTATATGACCAACCTCGGTCTGCGCCTGGCTGTGCTCAACCGCATCGACTTTGAAATCGAGTATTACCACAACCAGACCAAGAACCTCCTGAGCCGTCTGCCCATCTCGCTCCTTACCGGCGACACCCGTGCCTACCGCAATGTGGGCGAGATCGTCAACAAGGGTATCGAGATCAACCTCACCACCCGCAACTTCGTGCCCAAGAAGGAAGGCGACTTTGCCTGGACCACCGATTTCAACCTCGCCCACAACCAGAACCGCCTCACCAAGTCGTATAACGGCACCCAGGTCAACTTCGGCGAAATCTCCTGGATTGAGGGACAGGACACCAAGACCTACTACATGGTGCGCTGGGCAGGTGTAGACCCCCTCGACGGCAGCCCCATGTGGTACGATGCCAACGGCAACATCACCAAGGTCTATGACAGCACCAACAACCGCGTGCGTGGCAAGAGTGCCAATTCCACCGTCACCGGCGGTATGACCAACACCCTCAGCTACAAGAACTTCTCGCTCCGCTTCCTGCTCAACTACCAGTTTGGCGGCTACGCCTACAGTTCGTTTGCCAGCATCATGAACTCCGACGGTTACAATGTGCTGAGCTACAACCAGGCCATCGAGCAGCGCAACTACTGGCGCAATCCCGGCGACATCGCCATGAACACCCGTCCTCAGGCGGGCGTCTCTACCGGTTCGTCGCGCACCTCTACGCGCTATCTCTACAAGAAGGATCTGGTGCGCCTGCAGAACGTGGTGTTCACCTACCAGCTGCCCCGCAGCCTCGTCAATGGCTGGAAACTTTCCAATGCCTCGGTATCGCTCATCGCCGACAATCTGTTGGCCTACAGCCCCTACTCAGGCAGCGACCACAACTCTTACAAGACGCTCATGAGCGGCTATCCGCTCGAGCGCACCTTCACCCTGTCACTCAATGTCGGATTCTAAACCCAGTATCACAATGAAGAAAACTATTATATATGTCGCTTTAGCGATGGTCACTCTGCTCACCTCGTGCGACGGCTTCCTGACCGTCGATGAGAAGGGCAAGGCCACCATACCGTCGTTCCTTTCCGACCCACGCGGTCTGCGTGCCGGTCTGCTGGGCGCCTACACCCAGTACTACAACAGCTACGACAACGAGTTCCTGAAGTATCCCGAGGTAGCAGGCAATATGACGTCGCTCAACCTCTCCTCCGGTTCGTCCATGCTCGACCAGTACAACTATGTGCCCAATCCCGTGTCGGCTACTACCTCCTATTACATCTGGTACCGTATCGGCGAGGCTATGGCCAATGCCAACAACATCATCAAGTATGCCCCTGCCGTGGCTGCCGACTATCCCACCCAGAAAGATGCCATCGACAACATCCTGGGTCAGGCCCTCGTGCTGCGCGCCCTCTGCCACTTTGACCTCGTGCGTGTCTACGGCCAGCCCTACAACTACACCGCCGATGCCTCTCATCTCGGTGTGCCCAAGGTAGACCGTCCGCTCGGCCCCAACGACATCCTCGGCCGCAGTTCGGTCAAGGACATCTACGCCTTCATCCTCGAAGACCTCGGCAAGGCTGCCGCCCTGCTCAGCGACAGTCACGCCGCCGACGTACACTATGTGTCGCTCCAGGCTGTCAATGCCATGTACTCGCGCGTCTATCTCTATATGGAAGACTGGGACAACGCCCTCAGGTATGCCCAGCTCGCCCTCAACGGCGAGAGTCTGGCGCAGGGTGCCGACTATATCAATATGTATGACAACCTGAGCACCCGTGGCGAGGCCATTCTCCGCCTGAGCGGCGCCGACCTCACCGGCCGTCAGAAGGAGTTCTATGCCAGCGAGTGTCTGCCCGCCGACACGCTGCTCTCGCTCTACGACGCTGCCGACCTGCGCCTGCAGCTCATCCACAAGGACGGCGTGAAGCAGTGTGTCAAGTACACCGCCACCATCATCCCCGACAATCAGCCCAAGCGCGAAGACCCTATCGTCTTCCGTCTCTCCGAGATGGTGCTCAATGCGGCTGAGGCTGCCTGCCACATCAGCGGCAAGCAGGGCGATGCCCGCCAGTATCTGCGCCAGCTGCTCGAGCGCAACGTGGGTGCCGAGAAGGCTGCCCAGGTGCTCGACGCCACCGCCGACGGCGACCTGCTCGCCCTCGTGCAGCGCGAGCGCGTCAAGGAGCTTTGCTTCGAGGGCCACAACTTCTTCGACATCACCCGCTGGAAGCAGAACCTCGTGCGCGAGCACAACACCAACTCCACCGTGCGCTCGCTCGCTTACCCCAACGACCTCTTTGTGCTGCCCATCCCTCAGTATGAGCTCGACGCCAATGAGAACATGAAGCCCAACCCCACCGTAAACAAGTAGAAACGTCATGAAGAAAATCATAGTAATGCTCCTGGCTCTCGTCGCCCTGTGCGGCTGCCAGAAAGAAGAGTTCGAAGGCTTTGATATGCCCTTCGTCAAGGTGACAACCACTACCGGTGCTTCACAGACGGTGGTGCTTTCCAATGTAAACAATATCAATACCTACGTGGTGTCGGTAAGCAGCAAGATGCTTACCACCGCCCTCGTGGTCAACTACGAGATTGTGGTGGGCGACGGCCTGCAGGAAGGTGTCGACTACGAACTCGTCACCACCGGCAACCAGCTCACCTTCGAGCCCGGTATCTACGACATGCCCATCCGCATCAAGTGGCTTGCCCATCCCGTCGATGAGACCAAGGACAATACCCTCACCATCCGTCTCACCGGCAACAGCCAGAACCTCCATTTGGGTGTGCCCGGTCCCGATGGTCTCCAGAAACAACTTGTAATCGAAAAAAAGAACTGATATGAAACACTTAGGATATATCATAGCGCTGCTGGTGGTGATGCTTGTCCCCACCGCCTGTACAGACAGCAACAATTATGTATATAATGATGTCAACGCCCCCGCGATGCTCAGCTTCGGTTTCTACAAGGCCGACAACCCCGGTGTGCTTGGCTCCGACTATGTGGTAGAGCTCACTGCCGACCAGACAGGTGGCGCCGCCACCCAGACCGTAAGCGTGGCGCTGCCTCCCACGGTAGAGAAAAACAACCTCGTGGCACGCTTCACCACCAGCGAGGGCACCACCGTCAAGGTGGGTGGCGCCGAGCAGGTAAGCCAGACCACCGCCAACGACTTCAGCCAGCCCATCGACTACATCCTGACCCGTGGCAGCGTGAGCCGCCGCTGCGAGGTCACCGTCACCAAGGCTTCGCTCCGCTGGGTTGAGACTGCCCAGGTGGCAGGCATCACCACCTACGGCAACCCCGTGCTCAAGATCAACCCCGTAGACCAGAAGCCCTACATCGGTTTCAAGACCCGTGCCGGCAACTCTGCCACCGCTGCCAACCACAGCACCGTGCTCACCCTGGGCGACGATGGCGAGTGGACAGCCGTGGGCGGCGAAGGTTTCGGCCACACCGTCAACTCTTCTTACTTCGACTTCGACATCGCCCCCGACGGCACACTCTATGTGGCTTATGCCGACCAGCAGGCCACCGTGCTCAAGAACGGTATGAGCGTGATGAAGTATAACGGCAGCGACTGGGAGTTTGTAGGCACCGACAAGGGCCTGCTCAAGGCAGTGTCCAACTATGTGGGCTTCTGTGCCCTCGACGGCGAGCTTGTGGGCGCCCAGGTCAACAACTCTTCCCAGGCCGACTATCCCAACCGTACCCTCGTCGTGTCCAACTACAAGGACGGCGCCTGGACCAGTCAGGTGCCCGGCGCCATCACCAACCAGGTGTATATGGCCAATGTGGCTGGCGGCAAGGACGCTGCCTATGTCATCAGCATCAACCGCGGCGCTGTCAACGGCGTCAACTATGGCTACAACGTGCTGCGATACCAGAACGGAGAGTGGACACCGATGATTGTCAACTATCTCGAGCCCGGCAATGCCACCAACAACATTGCCATGATAGGCGTCACCGTGACCGCCGACGGCACCCCCTACATCTGGACTATGGACGACGCCAGCGGACAGCTCGGCGTGCGCGTCAAGTATTATGACAAGACTCAGGACGCCTGGCTCACCCTTGGCGGCAACGTGCTGCCCCTCGGCTTCACCCCCGACCGCCACACCGAGGTGGCGCTCGACACAGCCCCCAACGGCACGCCCTATGTGGTCTATACCAACACGCTCGACCAGGGCTTCCCCTACATGATGTATCTTGACCCCGACACCCGCCAGTGGAGCAATCCTGCCAAGCTCGCCGACTTGGACGCTTCAGGACTTAACCTCAAGTTTACCTCCGACGGTGTGGGCTATGTCACCTTTACCAACAGCAATCACTTGCATACATTACGCACCGAATGACAAAGACTTTTTCAACCTTATTGATACTCGTGCTCTCGGTAGTGGAGGCTGCGGCGCAGCCCACTGCCGAGGGCAGAGTGTTTATAGACGCCAATGGCAACGGACGCTACGACCGTGGTGAGACGCTGCTTGGCGGTATTCCCGTCTCCGACGGCTGCCGTGTGGTCACCACCGACGCCAAGGGCCGTTATCGCATCGAGGTGGGCGAGGGGAGCAGCCTCTTTCCCATCCTGCCTGCCGGCTACACCATGCAGGGCCACCGCCTGGTCAACAGTGCCTTCGTCTATCCCGCCGTTGCCGGCTCCCGCCACGACTTCGCCCTCGCTGTCAAGCCCGTGAGCCCCCGTTTCAGACTCAACGCCATCGGCGACATCCAGGTAGGCAACTCCCAGGAGCTGGAGTTTGCTTCGCGCACCATCCTGCCCGAGCTCATGACCAAGGACAGCACCGATGTCAATATTTTCCTTGGTGACCTGGTCAACAACAACCTCGCGCTCTATCCCCACCTGCAGCGCATGATAGCCCAGTTGCCCTCGCGCTCCTATACCGTGGTGGGCAATCACGACCGCGACGTCGACAGCCTGCTCTGGCGCCAGACCGCCACCTACAGTGCCATCTTCGGTTCGCCGGTCTATGCCTTCAACGAGGGCGACGTACACTTCATCGTGCTCAACAATGTCTATGGCCGTGGCGCCCGTGGCTATGAGGGCCGTGTGAGCGAGAGCCAGCTCCAGTTTGTGCGTGAAGACCTCGCCCATGTCAGCCCTTCACGCCTGGTAGTGCTGGTGATGCACATCCCCCTCGCCGTGACCCGCAACCGCGACGAGCTCTTCGCCGCCGTGGGAGCGCGCCCCGTGCTGGCCCTCACCGCCCATCTCCACCGCGTGATGCGCGACTTCCACCGCTACGACGGCCGCACCATTCCCGAGTTGGGCGTCGGCGCCACCTGCGGCTTCTGGTGGGTCGGCGAGCGCGACTGGGAAGGCGTGCCTATGGCACTCCAGCAGGGCGGCACTCCCCGCAACTACTTCGTGCTCGACTTCGACGGTCCCCGCTACACCTTCCGCTGCAAGGGCGTGGGTCTCGACGACCACCGGCAGATGACGGTGCATGTCGTGGGCATAGACAGCCTCGACCACCGTCTGCGCGACCTCCGCGATGTGGCTCCCCGCCAGGCCCTCATCACCGTATGGGGCGGCTGCGACTCCACCCGCGTGCGCTGTCGCGTCGATGGCGGCGCCTGGACGCTCTGCCAGCGTGCCGATGTGCTCGACCCCAATGCTGCCCGTGTGCGCGAGCAGAACCTCTCCAAGGGTTATCCCACCCCCTACAGCCGCCGCAACCCCATCCGCCATCTCTCTTCGCCCCAGATTTGGTCGCTGCCCCTTAGCGAGGCTCAGTGTAAGGGTGCCCATGTCATCGAGGTCCAGGCCGACGACAGCTACGGACTCCGGGCCCACGCCCTGCGCCCCTACTGCTATGTAGAGCCCGCCCGCTGACGCCGCTGCCGAAAAAACAAGCTGAAAAGTTTTGTCCTTTGGGCCTTTTCCACTAATTTTGTCGTATCAATCAATTCACAGCTATGACACAAGAAGAGAAAACCCATATAGAGGAGCGCATCGTGGAGGTGCTCAAGACCGTGTACGACCCCGAGATACCCGTAGACATCTGGAACCTCGGCATGATATACAAGATAGATGTCAAGGACGACTACACCGTAGACCTCGACATGACCTTCACCGCCCCCTCGTGCCCCGCCGCCGACTTCATCCTTGAAGATGTGCGCACCAAGGTCGAGAGCCTCGCCCAGGTCAAGACCGCCAATGTCAATCTGGTCTTCGACCCCGCTTGGGACCAAAGCATGATGAGCGAGGAGGCGAGGGTAGAACTCGGCTTCGATTAAAACGGAATGGTTATGAAGAACGTCTATTTCCTCTCCGATGCCCACCTGGGCTCGCTCGCCATCCCCCACGCCCGTATGCACGAGCGCAGGCTGGTGCGGTTTCTTGACAGCATCAAGGACAAGGCCGCTGCCATCTACCTCTTGGGAGATATGTTTGATTTCTGGAACGAGTACCGCTACGTGGTGCCCAAGGGCTACACCCGATTTCTCGGCAAGCTCTCCGAACTCACCGACAGCGGCGTAGAGATACACTACTTCACCGGCAACCACGACCTCTGGACCTACGGCTACCTCGAGCAGGAGTGTGGCGTCAAGGTCCACAAGTCGCCCATGACCACCGAGATTTACGACAGCGTCTTCTACATAGCCCATGGCGACGGTCTGGGCGACCCAGACCCCAAATACCGCTTCCTGAGACGCGTTTTCCACAGCCCTCTGTGCCAGCGGCTGCTCAATATGATGCATCCGCGCTGGGGCATGTGGCTCGGGCTCAACTGGGCCAAGCACAGCCGACTCAAGCGAGCCGACGGTCACGAGCCCCCGTATATGGGTGAAGACCGCGAGTATCTCGTGCGCTATGCCAAGGACTACCTCGCCACCCACAAGGATATAGACTACTTCATGTTCGGCCACCGCCACATCGAGCTCGACCTGATGCTCTCGCGCAAGACCCGCCTCATGATACTCGGCGACTGGATATGGCAGTTTACCTATGCCGTCTTCGATGGCGAGCACATGTTTATGGAGACCTACGTTGAGGGCGAGAGCCAGCCGTGACCCTTCCCCGAGAATTACATTTAACCAGATGCGCCATATATGCAGCGTGGTAACTGTTGCCACTGCATATATGGCGCATCGCCTTTATGGTGGGTCGCTGGAGCGACGGTCTGCCGCCGTGCCAGCCATCGCCGCTGTTGGGGTGCCTGTCATGGCGATGGGGGCGTGGTGGGCAGACGAGGTCATAGCGAGGGTGGGAGAGAGGCTAATCGCCGCCCTCGGCCTGCGGTATTTTGTTCTTTTAACATTAAAAAGGGTATGAAAGACAAAAAAAATGGCTACTTTTGTTTCCATCTACACAAGAGTAGCCATTGCCGTGTCACCGAGGGTGGTAGCGTCGATGGTCTCTCTGCTAAAGACCGGTAAATCGTTTAACATTATAATACATAAAAACCATGAAGTATCCTAAAATTGGAATCCGCCCCACCATCGACGGTCGTCAGGGTGGCGTTCGCGAGAGTCTTGAAGACAAGACTATGGCCTTGGCTCAGGCTGTGGCTAATCTCATTTCGACTAATCTTAAGAATGGCGACGGTTCGCCAGTAGAGTGTGTCATCGCCGACAGCACCATAGGCCGTGTGGCTGAGAGCGCCGCTTGTGCCGAGAAGTTTGAGCGCGAGGGCGTGGGTAGTACCATCACCGTCACCTCATGCTGGTGCTATGGTTCGGAGACCATGGATATGAACCCCCACTATCCCAAGGCAGTCTGGGGCTTCAACGGTACCGAGCGCCCCGGCGCCGTGTATCTGGCTGCCGTTCTGGCTGCCCATGCCCAGAAGGGTCTGCCTGCTTTCGGCATCTACGGCCATGATGTGCAGGACCTCGACGACAACACTATCCCTGCCGATGTGGCAGAAAAGATACTGCGCTTTGCCCGCGCCGCACAGGCTGTGGCTACGATGCGCGGCAAGAGCTATCTGAGCATGGGTAACACCTGTATGGGTATTGCCGGAAGTATCGTCGACGCCGACTTCTTCCAGGACTATCTCGGCATGCGTACCGAGTATGTGGACCTGGTCGAAATCCTGCGCCGTGTGGACGAGGGTATCTATGACCCCGAGGAGTACAAGAAGGCCATGGCTTGGACCGAGAAGTACTGCAAGGCCAATGAGGGCCACGACTACAACGAGGAGATAGGCAAGGCCAAGACCCGCGAGCAGAAAGACAAGGACTGGGAGTTCACCGTAAAGAATATGCTTATCATCAACGACCTGATGCACGGCAACCCTCGTCTCGAGGAGCTGGGCTTCAAGGAGGAGAGTCTGGGTCACAACGCCATCGCTGCCGGTGTGCAGGGCCAGCGCCAGTGGACCGACTATATCCCCAACTTTGACTTCCCCGAGTCGCTGATGTGTACCTCGTTTGACTGGAACGGCACACGCGAGGCCAACGTGCTCGCCACTGAGAACGACTCGCTCAACGGCGTGGCTATGCTCTTCGGTCATCTGCTTACCAACAAGGGTGTGATGTTCTCTGACATCCGTACCTACTGGAGCCCCGAGGCTGTGAAGCGCGTCACCGGCAAGGAAGCCACCGGTCTGGCTGCCGGCGGTTTCATCCACCTCATCAACTCGGGTGCCACGACGCTCGACGCCACTGGTGCGATGACCGACGCCGAGGGCAACCCCACCATGAAGCATCACTGGGAGATGACCCAGGAAGATGTTGAGGCTTGCCTCAAGGCCACGACATGGTATCCTGCCTGCCGCGACTACTTCCGTGGCGGTGGCTATTCAAGCAACTTCCTCACCCGTGGTGGTATGCCTATGACCATGATACGCGTGAACAGAGTCAAGGGCTTGGGTCCCGTCATCCAGCTCGCCGAGGGTTGGAGCGTAGACCTCGACCCCGAAATCCATGACATCCTCAACAAGCGCACTGACAAGACCTGGCCTACCACATGGTTTGTGCCACGCCTCGACGCTTCGCGCGACGCCTTCAAGGATGTGTACTCAGTGATGAACAACTGGGGTGCCAACCACGGTGCCATCGCCTATGGCCACATCGGTGCCGACATCATCACCCTCGCCTCTATCCTGCGCATCCCCGTATGTATGCACAACGTGGCCGACGACCAGGTGTTCCGCCCATCGGCATGGAATGCCTTCGGTATGGACAAGGAGGGTGCCGACTATCGCGCCTGCCAGAACTTCGGTCCTGTGTACAAATAATGGGTCAATGAACAATAAATAGACAATCATAGAGAGAGGAGAGACGCCGTGGGGCATCCGGTCTGTAATGGCCACGGTGCCGGTGGTGGCTCCCCTCTCTCTGTCGTTTTAATCGTGTAATAGAAATTGAAGCAATGAACAAACCTCGATTAGTGGAGAAGAAGTATCTCTTGCCCTTCGTGCTCCTGACCACCCTCTTTGCCCTCTGGGGATTTGCCAATGATATCACCAACCCCATGGTGGCAGCCTTCCAGACGGTGATGGAACTCAAGGCCAGCGAGGCGTCGCTTGTGCAGTTTGCCTTCTATGGCGGCTATGCCACCATGGCGGTGCCTGCGGCGCTCTTCATACGCCGCTACAGCTATAAGAGCGGCATCATGCTGGGTCTAGCGCTCTACGCGTTGGGCGCATTCCTGTTTATACCGGCTGCGGCGTATCAGGAGTTCTCCTTCTTCTGCATCTCGCTCTATGTGCTTACCTTCGGACTGGCGTTTCTGGAGACCACGGCCAATCCCTTTGTGCTCTCGCTGGGCAGCAAGGAGACGTCGACACGCCGTCTGAATCTGGCTCAGGCGTTCAACCCCCTCGGATCGCTCATGGGCATGGGCGTGGCGTCGTTTATCGTGCTGCCCCACCTGTGGTCTGACCGTCGCGACGCCGCCGGTGCCATCATCTTCCCGACCCTCACCGAGGCAGAGAAGTCTGGCATTCGCCTGCACGACCTGGTGGTGATACGCGACCCCTATGTGGCTATCGGACTGGTGGTGCTCATCATGCTGGTGGTCTTCGCCCTCACGCGGATGCCACGCACGGAGAGCACCGGTGAGCATGCCCGCGTGGGCGACACCATGCGCCGGCTGCTGGACAACAAGCCCTACATGGCCGGCGTGGTCACACAGATGTTTTATGTGGCTGCGCAGATTATGGTGTGGACCTTCATCATCCAGTATGCCGACCGTCTGGGCATCAACAAGGCTACGGCGCAGACCTACAACATCGTGGCGATGGTGCTCTTCCTCAGCGGACGATTTATCAGCACCTTCCTGATGCGCTATGTCAACACCCGACTGCTGCTGGCTATCTTTGCCACCGGTGCCGCCCTCTGCACGCTCGGCACCATCTTCATCCAGGACATCGTGGGCCTCTACTCGCTGGTAGGCATCAGCGTATTCATGTCGCTCATGTTCCCCACCATCTACGGTATAGCCCTGGAGAATGTCAATGCCGAAGACGCCAGTCTGGGTGCCGCCTTCCTGGTGATGGCCATCGTGGGCGGAGCTATCATGCCTCCGCTCCAGGGTATGATCATAGACCGGGGCGTGGTGATGGGTCTTCCCGCCGTCAACGCCTCGTTTGTACTGCCTCTCATCAGCTTTGCGGTGGTTTTCACCTACGGTTTCTGCCAGTATCGCCTGAGCCGCAAGCATGGCGGTGTGTAACCGTGTGACACTATAAATAACGACAAGGGCCATCCACACCAGCGGATGGCCCTTGCTGTTGATGGCGGGCGGAGGGGGAGATGGTTAAAAACGGTTAACGGTATTGATTTTTAACGGAAAAGACTTGCTCCGTTTCTTCCATTATCCCTATCTTTGGGCTGTAATCTATCAAGAGAGAGTTATCCCAATGTGTAACATCCAATGTATTTGCCTATGAGAAAGTGTTTGATGACCGGCATCCTCCTGATGGTAGCATGCCTGGCGTTTGGGCAGACGCCCAAAGTGTTGGTGTATAATCCGTATACGAAGAAGGGCGACTTGCCGCCCGAGTGGTTGAAGAACAAGGTGACCCAGCAGCAGTATGACTCGCTGGCACGCCTGTCGCAGCATTATGCCGTGAGCTATGACCACTTCAAGGCGCGTGGGCTGACTCAGGACGACATACGCCGGTATGTGAAGCGTACGGAGGTGCTGCTCAGCGAAGCGCAGCTCAAGAACACCACCGGTGGCTCTGGTCCTGAAGAGTGGAGGAAGAAAGGCATAACGCTGACCGACACCTGTCATTTCAAAGTGCAGCCTCTGCCGGTGGGTGTGGAGCCTCTGATGCAGGCCAAGAATGACGAGGGCGACGAGGTGGTGCGCTACATCCTCTATTCTGACATCGACGGCTATGACGCCCACGTGATGGTCGAGGTAAAGCTCTCCAAGGACGATAAAGGCAATACGCAGTTTGTGGTGAGCAGGCTGCTTCCCTACAGCGTGTCGGGACTCAGAGTGGAAAACCGTGCTGCGCTGAGGCGTTCCGATGGCGTTGCCATGCGTGAAGTCAGCAGCGGAACCTTTGATGCCGGTGGCTGTACGCCCGTCTACTTCCTGCAGGGCTTCTTCAATTTTGACGATGCCAAGGGCTACAAGCACATGTGCAGCCTCAACCATCAGTTCTTCCTGAAGCTGGGCCCCGACAGTGACTCCCGTCCTGCCAATGTTGCTCCCACGGAAGGCTGGGGTGCCGGCGGCAGTTAGCGGTCTGCCTCTGGGGGTGGGCAAGGGAAGTGTGAGTGACCTCTATATAATATAATGTATAGGTATAGACTTGCTCCCGCTTTAGAAAGATTGGGATAGGGTCTCCCCGTGGCATCTCCCTGCCTATCAGCTTTGTGCCTGTTGCCTCCAGTTTAGAATTATTGCTGGGAGAGTGGCTCCTAAAAGTCCCTCTCCCAGACGCGTCTCAAGAAAAACGGAGTCATACTCTCGGACTTCGTACCACGCCCTGCGCCGTGTGTCATCTGCGGTGGATCAGATATGACCAATGCAATCGTAAATGGAGAGAAAAAGTAGACAACCGCAGTGTTATTGATTATGTAGACTTGCATAACCACTATGAAAACATTTTTCTATCACTGACAAGAAAACCACAAAGTGTCTTTCGTGGACTCACTATAGTATAACTCTCCAAATGAAAGATGCCGGCGCGCACTCTTGGCATGAGAATGAAACTGCCAACGAGATGTAGAACACTTGCACTTTAGAGCTCAACGTATTCTCTCAGTACAATCATCGTCTCTTGAAGTTGCAGAACTTGTAATGCAGAGTATCAGTGAAATATGGGAAGAATCCAATAAATGCATAAACTTAGTGCTAATTACATTCTATTTACATAAGAGTAACAGTCTCAGTTTCTTGTTTTGCACTGACGCCATGTAATTAACAGAAGATAATGCGACTATTAATGGTTTCTATCGTTAATAAAGCATAAATAATGGAGCCTGTATACTTTTTTTCATGTGTTGCGCCTTATCTTTGTTTCTTGGAAATCATCCTTAACCTAAATAATAGAAATAGAAAATGTCAAATGGCAAAAAAAACACATTACTTCTTCTATTGCTCTTTTGCAGTTCTTTGGCTCATGCACAAAAGCAAGTTCCTATAGAACGGAAAGATACCATTGCCAATGAAAGTAATATTATAAAAATAGTTGGAAATCATTCCAACAAGGGTGCTGCCAACAACGCCCTTGACGTGTTGAGTGGTCAGGCTGCTGGTGTCAATGTGACATCCAACGGTCTGGATCGTATGGCTATGCTCAATAGTGTGCGAGTACGTGGTACAACCTCCATCATCGGAGGCAATGACCCTTTAGTGCTGATTGACGGTGTCACATCCGATGTGTTTACACTTTCTACAATCTATCCTGCTGACATTGAGAGTTTCCGCATCTTGAAGAATGCTACCGAGACCGCCATGTACGGCTCACGAGGAGCTTCGGGTGTCATAGAGGTAAAGACCAAGAAAGGCACAGGACGAGGATTCCAAATCTCGTATGAGGGTAATGTGGGGTTTGAGCAGATGTACAAACACCTGGAGATGCTCAATGCTGCTGAATATGTTGCAACGGCAAAGGCATTGGGTATCTATTGCAACAACGGAGGTTTCAATACTGATAACTACAAGGTGATAACACGCACGGGTATGGTGAACAATCATTACCTTGCATTCAGCGGTGGAACGCCACAGTCAAACTATCGTGCGTCTTTCGGAGTAATGGACCACAACACCATCATCAAGAAGATGGATTATAATGTTTTTGTTGCCAAGGTTGATGTAACCCAGAAAGCCTTCAATGACAGACTAACCGGAGAATTCGGAGTTTTCGGCTCTTCATTCAAGAACCATGACATCTTTGATACGCAGATGCTGTTCTATTCTGCAGCATGCCAGAACCCAACTTTCCCTGCTGGTACTGACGAGCATGGAAACTGGCTGAAAAACGAATCGGCAACGCATGTCAACCCACCTGGCATAGTGCTTGACGAGAAAAACGACTCCAGGGATTTGAATTTTGACGCACACATAAAGCTGAGCTATGACTTCAATCCAAACTGGCGCATTTCCACATTCGCATCATATCTGTATGGTTCTACGGAAAACGGAATGTTCTGCCCTACATGGGTATGGGCACAGGGCAACGTGTACCGTGGCGAGTTCAAGAAGGAGGAATGGCTGGGCAATGTGGCCCTCAGTTTCAACAAGCAGATAGGCATACACAGAATATCCGCAGAGGCAAGCAGCGAATACCGAAAATTGACAAAGACAGCCTTTTGGATGTATGCCAAGGGCATTCCGACAAATGATTTCGGTTACAACAATCTGGGTGCTACCGCAGTCCGACCTTATGGCGGTACAGAAAGTACATACGAAGATCAGTCCTTGGCTTCCGTGATGGGAAGTGTCACCTACTCTTTGCTTGACCGATACTTGCTGTCGGTTAATGCACGTGGTGACGGTTCTTCAATGGTTGGTGACGACAATACATGGGGATTTTTCCCGTCCGTATCATTCATTTGGGATATGAAGAAGGAGAATTTTCTTGCCAACGTGAAGCCGTTGTCCATGCTCAAGCTCCGTACAGGCTTGGGACAGGCTGGCAACCTTGGCGGTATCTCTGCCTACACAACCATGAACACCGTAAGACAGACGGGTATAGTACCTATAAAGAGCTCGCCAACAGTGACACTCGGAATGGTGAGAAACAACAATCCTGACTTGAGGTGGGAAACAAAGACCACCTTCAACATCGGTGCTGACTTCGGTTTCTTTGCCAACCGCATTATGCTCACGGCAGAGTACTACTATTCAAAAACCTCCGACATGCTCTATGCCTACGAGGTTCCCGTTCCGCCATTCGCTTATAACACATTGCTGGCAAACATCGGTTCCATGTCCAATCGCGGATTGGAGCTTGGCTTGTCAGTACAGCCCATAAGCAAGAAAGACATGGAACTGAACATCAATATGAATCTGTCGTTCCAAAGTAACAAACTTATCTCTCTGAGCGGAGATTACAAGGGTATGAGCATGACGGCAGCGAACGTCACCGCCATTGGTTCACTGGACGGTGCAGGACAGAATGGTGGCGACAACAATGTGGTCTATCAGATAGTAGGACAGCCACTTGGTGTTTTCTACCTGCCACATTGCAAGGGACTCGTCAAGAATGAGAACGGCAGTTATTTTTATGACATTGAGGATCTTGACCACAACGGTAAGGTTGACTTGAGCGATGGCGGCGACCGATACATTGCCGGGCAAGCCACACCGAAGGTGACTCTCGGTTCAAATATTAGTTTCAGATACAAGGACATCTATGTAGCGTTGCAGATGAACGGTGCATTCGGGCACAAGATTTTCAATGGAACAGGACTGGCTTACACAAGTATGGCGTGCTTCCCGGACTACAATGTCTTGAAGGATGCTCCAAAGAAGAACATCGTAGACCAGAGAGTCTCAGACTATTGGCTCGAAAAAGGCGATTATCTGAACTTTGAACACTTGACATTAGGATATAATGTACCTTTGAAAAGCAAGTTTGTACGTTCCTTGCGTGTATCATGCAACATTAGCAACCTTGGAACAATCACAGGCTATAGAGGTTTGACCCCAATGATAAACAGCTATGTTGTTAACAGCACGATGGGTATTGACGACAAACGCAACTATCCATTATACCGTACTTATTCATTGGGATTGAGTGTACAATTTTAAAACGAAAAGAGCATGAAGACGATTATTAAATACATATTAGCAGTGCCGCTAATGTTTTGCTTCAGCAGCTGTTTGGATGAGCATCCCAAAGACCAGCTGGACCAGGAGGCAATCTACAATAATGCAGATAATATATACAAAAATGCAGTAGCTTCCCTGTACAACTACATAGGGAGCAATCAGGAGTCTGAAGGGCTTCAAGGAACTTGCCGGGGTATTTACGACTACAATACTTTGACAACCGATGAGGCTATGATTCCGATTCGTGGAGGAGACTGGTATGATGGCGGTTTGTGGGAGAATATGTACCAGCACAAGTGGACTGCCAATGATATTAATTTATATAATGTATGGAAATACCTCTTCAAGGTAATTGTTATATCTAACCAGTCGCTTTCTATCATTGATAGCCATAAGAGTCTGCTTTCAGCAGAACAGACAAGAAATTTCACGGCCGAGGTAAGAGCTGTACGAGCCTTGTTCTACTATTATGCGATGGATATGTTCGGCCGTGTTCCTATTGTGGCATCATACGATGTGAAACTGGAACAAGTGGTGCAAAGCGAAAGAAGCGAGGTATTCAAGTTTATTGTAGACGAGTTGCAGGATGTTGCCCCACAGCTCGCCGATGAGCATTCCAACAAGGAGGGTGAATATTACGGACGTATGACACGCCCGGTCGTAAACTTCCTGCTTGCAAAACTTGCCTTGAATGCGGAAATATATACGGATGACAATTGGACCGACGGCAAGCGACAGGATGGGAAAAGCATTTACTTCAATGTGAATGGCGAGAAGAAGAACGCTTGGGAAACCTGCATCTGGTATTGCGAGCAACTGCGGCAAGAAGGCTATGAATTAGAAGGCGATTACGCTTCAAACTTCGCTGTTCACAACGAAAGTTCAAAGGAGAATATTTTTACCATTCCGTTGGACAAGAACCTATATTTGAATGAATATCACTATCTTTTCCGCTCACGCCACTACAAACATGGCGGGGCTTATGGTGGTTCTTCCGAAAACGGAACATGTGCAACAGTCTCAACCGTCAAGGCTTTCGGTTACGGAACGGACCATGTTGACAATAGATTCAAGACAAACTTCTATGCTGACACCGTGCTTATTGATGGAAAGAAGATATATCTGGACAACGGGAAGCCGTTGGTGTACATGCCGCTTGAGCTGAAACTGAACCTCAGTGACAGTCCATATAAACAGACGGCAGGTGCCCGTGTGGGCAAATACGAGGTTGACCGAACCGCCTATTCGGACGGACGGCAGGTTGACAACGACATCGTCCTTTTCAGATATGGTGACGCACTGTTGATGGAAGCCGAGGCGAAAGTACGCAATGGCGAGGACGGTTCAAGGGAGCTGAACGCTATAAGAGATCGAGTAGGAATGCCTCATGTGGAAGCTAATTTGGACAACATTCTAAAGGAGCGTCTGCTGGAATTGGTTTGGGAAGGTTGGAGACGTCAAGATCTCATCCGTTTTGGCGAATATACCAAGGCATATGATCAAAGAACTCCATTAGAAAAGGAGTTTACTGGGTTTACAACGGTTTTTCCAATACCACAAAGATGTTTAGATTTAAACAAGAAATTAAAACAGAATCCAAGTTATTAATATAATAGTTTTTGATTAAGTAACTTTATATGCCAAGCGGGGTATCGACATCCATCGATACCCCGCTTGGTTTGTGTCTGTTGATGACTTTATGCCTTCTTGAGCCTTACTGCCAACTGGAAGAGGGCAGGGATGAAGAGGCAGAGGCTGAAGCCCACGGCCATCCATACGTGCTGCTGGGTGCCGAAGACGTCGATGAGGCGCGCTTCGGGATTGGCGGTCACGAGATTGGTGATGATATATACGGCAGAATTGTTGATGGAGTGCATGATGACGCCGGGCACGATGCTGTCGGTGCGATAGTAGAGCCAGCCGAGCAACAGTCCCATGGGTACCACGTGGAGCATCTGGGCGAGGTTGCCGTGGACGGCGGCGAAGAGCACTGCCGAGATGGCTATAGCCACCCAGTGGTAGCGGCGATGGGTGAGGGTGAGCAGGGTGCGGAGGATGGCGCCGCGGAAGACCAACTCTTCGGCAAGCGGCACGAGCACGCCCAGGACGGCGTAGCTCACGGGTTCGCGCAGCATGGCCGAGAAGGCGCGGAGGGTGGCTTCGGGCATCTGCACGTCGGTCAGTTCTTCGATAAAAGCGAAGGGGATGAGCGTGCCCAGAGAGAGGATGACTACCCAGAAGAGCACGGCCCACGGACGCGACTGCAGGTAGCTGCGAGAGACGGGCGCCCAGCCTCGGCGCACAAAGAGCAGCGAGGCGAGCACGGCATTGATGGCAAAGAAGATACAGAGCGTCTTGCCGTCGGACAGCATGCTGCCGTCGGTCATACGGGTGACAATCTCTGAGGCGTTGAAACCCTGTACCAGAAGCGAGCAGATGCCTACCACCTGCATGACCACAATCTGGATGACTATGAATACGAGCAGATAGATACCTACCTGTACTAATCCTTTGGCTATTTTCTTGTTCATATCGTGTGAGTTAAAAGTTGTCGGGCTTGGCGCTCGTCGTCGACGAGCTGGGCAGCGAGGGCGGCTTCGTCGGCAAAGCGGCGTTCGTCGCGCAGCCGATGGCAGAAGGCCACCTCAAGACTGTGGTCATAGAGGCTGGCGTCGAAATCGAAGATGTAGGTCTCTATGGTGGTGTCGGTGCGGCCGAAGGTGGGGCGGCATCCCACATTGGTCATGGCGGGGAGCCATGCGCCGGCATCGTCGATGCGCACGCGGGTGGCATAGACGCCACGGGCTGGCAGCATCTTGGTGATGTGGGTCATGTCGAGATTGGCGGTGCGGAACCCCATGCGTCGGCCTTCGGCATATCCGCTTACGACGGGAGCCTGGAGCGAGTAGGTGTAGCCCAATGCCTGTCGGGTGCTGTCGACATCGCCCTGGGAGAGGCATCGCCGTATGAGCGACGAGCTCACCCGCATGCCCTCGTGCTCGAAAGGCGTGCCAGCCATCACGTCGATGTCCAACTGTCGGCCGTAGGCTACGTAGTCGTCGAAGCCCTCGGCGCGGTTGTGTCCGAAGCGGTTGTCGTAGCCGGTGACGAGCACTCGGGCGTGGACTTGCTCGCGTAGCACCTGGCGCATAAATTCGTAGGCAGAGAGCGCGGCGAGACTGCGGTTGAAGTGGAGCAGTACGCAATAGTCGACGCCTGTGGCTGCGAGCCTCTCCAGTTTCTCGTCGGTGGTGCTGAGCAGTTGGGGGATGAAGTCCTGCTGCAGCACCTGGCGCGGATGGGCATCGAAGGTCACCACCGCTGTGGCCAGCTTGCGCTCGGCGGCAATGGTGCGCACGTCGTCGATAAGGTGGCGGTGGCCCAGATGTACGCCGTCGAAGAATCCTATCGTGGCTACTGTGGGCTGGGGTATGGTGTCGGTATGGGTGATGATTTTCATAAGCGTTGCATCCAGTCGTTGGCCGCAGACTGCAGCAGTGTGTGTATGCCCAAGGACTGGGCTGCGCGGCAGTTGTCGGCATTGTCATCGATAAAGAGCGTCTCGTCGGCTTGTAGACCGGCGTCGGCGAGCACATGGCTGAAGATGGCAGGGTCGGGCTTGGCCAGATGCAGCCGGTAGGAGAGATAGATGCGCTCAAACATGTCGTCGGCACGCCAGGGGCCATAGTTGAAGAGATGGTCGGCGCAGAGTCGCCAGTGCATATCGTTGGTATTGCTGAGCAGGAACACGCGGTAGTCGCGGCGCAGACTGAGCAGGCGTTGCTTCTTCTCGTCGGCGATGGTGGTGAGCAGCGCGTTCCAGGCTCCGACAATCTCGGCGTCGGTGGCTGGCACAGCGGTTATGCTTCTCACCTCACGGCAGAACTCGGCGGTGGTGGTGTTGCCTATCTCTATGTCGTAAAACAAGTCTTCGGTGCGGTGGAGGCGCACGTAGTCGCTGATGGCGTGGCATCCGATGGCATCGAAGGCATCGATGCAGCGCTTTCCGTCGAGGTCGACGAGCACGCCGCCCAAGTCGAAGACTATATTCTTAATCCCTGTTAGCATCATTATTATAATATTGTGGTGCAAAATTACTGAAAGTATAGAGCAGAACAAAGCAAGTTACCCTATTTTTTGCTCGGGCACACTGTAATTTGTTCAAAATTAACCAAAGTCACTGATTTCGGGCGTCAGCATACCCTTGCCACAGCCCGCGTTGGCTATCATCGTGTCAACCATAGTCTTAATGGTTGATACCAAATGCGGAAAGTAGATGCCCTTTTCAACTTTTTTGCCGAAAAATTTGGTAAATTCCATCCAAAGCAGTATCTTTGCACCCACAAAAGCGAGTACGTATCTACGTATGAGCCCCGGACTTGTAGCTCAGTTGGTTAGAGCAACAGACTCATAATCTGGAGGTCCCTGGTTCAAGCCCAGGCTGGTCCACACTGAAAATCAGCAACTTAGAAGAAACTCAAGTTGCGGATTTTTCTTTTCGGGAAAACAATGGGAAAACACAGCGATTTTGAAAACTCCATGATTTTTTGATAAACTTGGCATCATATCAGTCTAAGTAAGACATGTAAATATGGTTTCTTTGAGTATCAAAATTGTGATGGGAAAACATATTTTCATTTGTATGGAACTAATGAAATCGGATGCTCTTCGAATAAAGACATAGCTATCCATAACTGTTTTGGAACAAATTGAACGTGGGCTATTATGGCAATTAGTGCCATAGCGAGGATTTCTTTATCTCAGGCTATCTCTGATTACACAAAACAGTCTGAAATAGAGGAACAATTAACGACTTAACTTTTCAGAATAATTACTATTTCCCTAGTAATTTGCCAATCATACCAGGTTTCTTAATATACCCTGATAGATTGGTTGCTAATGCTGTAATGCGACTTTTGATTTCGTCATTAACAGCCTCACTATCTTTGATACCGTCAAGTTCTCCAATCAAAAGCTTGAGCATACTTTGGTCTTCAGTCACAAGATTGTCCAACACATTTACAACCATATTCAGGTCTGATTCCTGATTGATTTTTGTCTTCATCAGCCGTACAACTTCTTTCTTTTGACTGGCATTTCCTTGTTTCAAAACCAATATCAAAAAATCCTCGTTGTCTTTGTACACATTGGATGTGTTTCTGTTGAAAGTTGATACGGCATATTTAGCAATAGTAACTGGCAGCGCGTTAATAGTTTCACTATCTTGTGACGCCACATATACAGTTACAATACTTAAAATTTGGCTATCTTTCACCAGTCTTATAAGTAGATTTTCTGCATTCTTTATTGAGGCGTTATCTATCAGACTATGAATCTTGGATTCAACCTCTAGAGCAGTTACGGCAAAACTACCATCACTCTTGCGTGTCAGAAGTATTTCAATTATAGAAATGTCTGCGTCATCATTATAGTCATCTGCCTGAATGAGAATACCTGATAGCGTATCAAGCGGAATCCCTATTGAATAAATCTTTAATGCATTTTCGATAATTGAATACTTGCACTTGCCAAATAACTTATTGATTGCGGAGCTAATATCTACTTTGCCACCAGATGTGCGTACTATTCCAAAGCACAAATCTGTAAGCGTTTTAGCTTGTTCCTCATCAATCTCTTCAAGAATAGAATGCTGGGTATCGAACTGAGTTTGAGAAGGCCGTGAAGGGTTTGGTATCCCTCGTTTCCCGATCAAAAGGTCATAGAGTTGCTTTGATTCAACTGTAAGCCTCGAAGTTTCAATGGCTTCAAAAATTGGCAAAAGGTGATGAACAAAGTCAAGATATTGTTCCTTCGTCTTACCCCTTGTATTGCCAAATAGTTCGATGAATTTTGAAAATAATGAAGTGAATGTTTCTCCTGAGAGTTGTTTGTTTGCCTTAATGCACCAGATAAGGTCTTCTATGCGGTCATCATCATCACAGGATGACAAGTTCTCAATCTGCTTGCCCACAAAGGAATCTCCAAAGAGGTAATGAATGTGGTTATCGGCATAAGTAAACCCCTTATCAATTATATGGTTAACATAATAGTTAGCCACCATATCAGTAATATCCTCACAATCCTGCTCTGATGTATAGTGAGTTAAATAACTCTGAAGATGCTTTTCGAAGTCAGTGCTCTCGTGGCTCTTTTCATTATTAAGATATTCAATGACTGCACTTTTAAGTGAAGTCATGCCTAAAGCATTCATTTGACTTCCCATATAGTTCAATGCATCCTGGTCTTTGATGATTGGTATGGCTGCTGAGTAATGAGTAGCCAAATCTGTCTCGATTGTAATAAAACGTGACTCGTCAAACACTGATGCTTTAAACAACTGACTCAGAAAATCTATCCACATTGTTGTTTGAGTCGCTGCGCCATACTTAACTTCTGTATTTAGCTTCTCAAGAGCGTAATCAACCACATTGTCTTTCTGTTTTTCATTATTCTTCGTAAAATCAATTACCTTAGTCACGTCGTAGGTTGTTACTGCTCTTTGAATATCTGCTGGCAAATCGCTGAATATAGATGACGTATTTGTAAAGATTCGTTGCAAGATCTCTATCGATGTCTGCTTCAGAATCACATCTGCAACTCTCATAAATGCCATGAGGGATTCCTTTGTCTTATCATCAAAACCCTTTAACATATCCCCGCTAAACTGCCGCACAAAGTCAAGATTCTTGGTTGTTTCTTTATAGAAAGAAGGATACTCTTCACGTAATATCAAAGCAACACAAATAGCAGTTTCATGCTTTTCTGCAAAAGCCTCTTCATAAAGTGCCATATCGCCACTTAGGTTATTCAGTAACTGGATTATTCTACGAGGGTTATCAGCAAACTCCTTCGCAACCATAGACAGCGTATCATTATTGAATCCTAGATTGTTTTCCTTATCAATTTCATGAGCAAAATGCAATAACTCAGTCTCTTGGTGTGGCTTGATACGGAGTGTCACATTAAAGAACTTACGCAGGAATTCTTCTTTTTCTTTGTTGATATCAATATCGTCCGCTTTATTCCATTTACGAAAGAGATGTTTTTTTAAGGCTTCGTCATCTACTGGTACGATAAACACAAGATTGTATTTCTCATTGCTAAGAAATGTCTTGACGTCCGTGAGCATTTGATAAGCCAAGTCACTTGGACAACGGTCGATATTGTCAATAACAACAACTAATCTTTCAAGTCCTACAACAGACACTTCACCGACTTCAACATAATCTTTAATAGCGCTCCACGTCTTCTTAAACCAATTTTTCTGTTTCAGGCACTTGCTCATCATCTCTTTAAAACAAGCCTCGAATTGCTCTGGCGCGAACAATGCAGGTTTGCTGATAGAGACTCTTAATTCATAGAAGCAACCGTTAAGCAAAGTAACCACTAATGACAAAAGCGTACCAAGAGTAGTTATACCAACCTTCCATTCTAATTGAAGAGGTGTCAGCCAGAGTAGAGCAAAAACGACAGCAACTACAATGATTCCTATTGAAAGGCCTTTTGCTGACAACACGGTTCGCGGTTCTTGATCAACCAATTCAGACTGATAGAACCTTGACATCTCTTTAGTCTGCCGCATCTTTAGATCTTGCTGGACCTTTAAGAGAAACATCCTGCGAAAAGAGTCATTGGCATACTTCCAAGCATCGTATGTAATAAACTTAACATCGCGTTGCTTTTTTTCAATCTCATTCTGAGCCGTTCGGATAATAGATGACTTTCCTGTCCCCCATCCTCCGAACACACCAATGGTGAACACCTTATCCTTGGGAGCGTTCTCAATCACTTTCACAAGATTCTCAGCGTATACACTGGTTTTCAGCAAATCAGTGGTAGAACTGAGAACTCTTTCATCATCTTGGATAAATGGTTTCATCATATCTTTTCTATTATTTCTGTTTCCCAATCAATTTTACTTTCGCTTTTTTTGCCAATAATTCTTTCTCTATTGCAGGCAACGAAGCCACAAACTTATCAAACCGTACTTTACCCATGCGTTCATACAGGGCTTTTCCCAACTGATACACCTTGGTCTGCAATAACTCCGGCATATAACCGCCGGGGTTGGTATCGGCATGGCTGGCGTTCTCAATGGCTTTCAACATTAAGGGCAAGTATTTGATGTAATAATATCCACCCTTCTCTATGCCGTCAAGTGACTGTTTGGCATCCTGTGCCGTAGTAATGTTCAATCCTTTTAGGTCAGCAAGCTTATGATACAGAAGCCAAATCTCAATGCTCGGATTACTAATGACCAGATGCCTGTTGTCTTTCTGATTGCAGAATGAATGAAGTTCCTCGATCTGATCCAGTGGCCACTTGTCCTTGTCAATTACGCACCATAGGGAGTCACCATATTCTGCATTCAGCTGGTTCTCACTGATATAATCTGCTACGCGAGCCAGTACTTTCGATGGGGCAGAACCCTCACCATCCTCAATAATATCCACCTTGATGCGGTCTGTACCATCGAATAGGCGAAAGTAGTCCGGTTCCCGCTCCGTACCCTCGCAAGCAATGGCAAAGAGCGAGTAGTCGCGTACTTTCTCCTGCGGCACTTCCCGTGTATAGCCTCTAACCTTGAATCCCATAAGCTACTCCCAATCCAATTCGTTTAACTTTGCCAAAAAAGGGATTGCTCCGAAACGTCCGTTCAAGTATCCTTTCTCAAGATTCAAATCTGTGCGGGGCTTGAACTCATCAAGCGTATAAAGATGAGTATTCTGCGTTTCGCGGTCTTTCTCTGCAAACCAGATTTCATCATTGCGGAAAATCTCACCATCAAGCAGCCCTGCATCGTGGGTGGTAAAAATAAGTTGGCCTTTCATCTTTTTGTCGGTCACGACGCGCTTCACCAATGCTCTGACTAACGAAGGATGCAGACTGCGGTCCAGTTCATCAATAATGTATGTGCTGGTCATGCCTTTAACCTCCTGCATTACGGGCAAGAAATCAAAGATGCGCTGTGTACCGTCAGACTCTTCTTTCAACTCGAAGTCATAACTGTTGGCACAGACCCTATGCACAGACTTAACACGACGGACATAGTATTTATCACCCTCGCGTCTGATGCTGATAGTGAAAGCACTAGCCTCTACCATAGCTTCCATACTATCGTCTTGGGCTTTTGAGAGTCTTCTCACTATCTTCTCCACACCTTGCACTAACTCCGGCCATTCCGAGATGCTCAATTTGAACGCCTCCAAGTCTTCATCCTTTAGAATCAATTCATCAATACCCAGATCTAATGCGGCAATCAATTTTTCTGACTGCTGTTTGAAGGTTGGATTAGTGTATCGATTGTCGAAAATGGAAGTTGAGTGGGTCTCAGGATAAATAACATGTAGCTGAGATACAATCCACATATAGGCATCCTTCATCTGTGCTTCCTTGACAACATCGTACTTCGATAGCAGCAATTCGTTACTCTTCAGAATGTTTTCTTCCAGAAGAGAGACCAACATCTTATTCTTTGCATCCTCTTTCTTGGTGGGCAGCAGAGTAATCTTTGTCTTCCCTGTTACATTGTCCCTCTTACGTTCAAAGATACACTTGGGCGTTCTCTTTGTTGAGTACAGCCACTCTTCTACACAAATATTCCCTCTATAGCTCACGCCGTAGGAATACTGACCTTTTCCTGTCTTAAACTCGATTTCAAGAGTTACAGGTTCTTTCGCGCCCGCATATTTATTTGTGTCTCGCGAGGCGACAGGGGGCAAAGAGCCATGAATCACCATTGCCTGAAGTCGACCTATCGCCCTAACAAGACAGGATTTACCCGCACCATTTGCTCCGTAGATGACAGCAGTACGCAACACGGGAACGCCAGGAGCATCGTTATGCACATGCCAGTCTTTTCGACGTACGTTCTGAGAGGGCAGCATATTGAACTCCGTCTCTAGTCCGTAAGACCTAAAGTTCGTGATTACAAATCTAATAAGCATAACTCTATCTGTTAAATTTGATACAAAGTTACGTTTATTCCGTTATATAGCAATTGGATTTTTATATTTTTAACGCAAAAATCACTTGTTTGCAACGATAACTTCGTTTTATATAGGCATATTTTGATAAACTTGGCATCATATCAGCCTAAGTAAGACATGTAAATAAGGTTTCTCAGAGTATCAAAATCTCGGTGGGAAAACAGTTGGGAAAACAAAAATAAGACCACCTTTCCCTATCAAGCGGACATAATCACTTGTACATTGAGGTGTTTCCTAAAACGGATATACCTCTATTATAATCCTTCGTTAGATAGGATAAAGTTCGAGCCGCATGACTCACCTTTGAGTTTTGCGGCTCTTTTTGTATGCCTCTTTGTCAAGAACGCTTGTTCGCCCCTATTTTTCAGCCTTTTACCTTATCCAATCCTTAAATTGTGTTTCAAAACCATACAAATTAAACTTACTCAGTTTTTGGCGTATAGCACTCATAATTCCTTCATGGATTAAACAGACTACCTTTGCCTTCGAATTCCAAATCACGGGAGTTCAAAGATGGTTCATGAACCAAGAAAGTATGTTTAATCGGAACGTCAGGAAGTACAACTGGCAGACCGCAAAAAGAATTATGTTTTTATGACTCGTTTAGTAACAATTGAACAATTGCTGGAGAAGCCCATCTGCATGATGTCGGGACAAGAGTTTGTACTACTCCTCCAAAATGCTGAAAAGCAAACGGCAAAGGTACCTGCCGAGGTGGTGCCAGAGAAACATTATGAACCTGAGTTCGGGATAAGCGACAGTCGTTTTTCTTGTTATGTCGGGTTTCCGACAGATGCATATTACATTTACCCTCCAAACAATATGGATGGCAAAATGCAGAATTGTAAAGTCCAAATAAAGTTTACTTTATAACAGCGAGCTGTCCGTCAACATTCTCTATGCAATAGTCAATGTTGATGGACGGTTTCTTTTCAAAGAAGCTATACGCAGCCAAAACAGAAAGGAGATTCATTACAAAGTTGAACACGCTACGATGTCTTGAATGTACAAGTTGTGCAACATTCTTAAGTTCGTCATTGATGGTTTCTATGACAGACCTTTTGCGTAACAGAATCTTGTCATACAATGGCATGAGCCTGTTTTTCATATTGCATTTCAAGCCAGTGACAATTTCAATACCGTCGTTAAACAATCTCTCAAACAAGCCCTGTGAAATATATCCTTTGTCTGCGAATAATTTTCCGAACACGTTATTACTCAATCTGTTAAACACATCTGTATTTCTGTCGTCAACATTCGCTTTCGTAAGCATAAAGTTAAGCAGTTCACCTCTCTCATTACATATCAGGTGCAACTTGAAACCAAAATACCATCCCATGGTACTCTTACCTCTTTCTGCATAACCACGGAATACCTTGTTCCTTGTTATGCGCTTGTTGTGGCATACGGGAATGCATGTGCTGTCAATGAAACTTATACCCGTGCATCTACCAAAGCAAAACAGTTGAAGGAACAGCATCATTTCAACCGAGACTCTTGATTCGAGTTCAACAAAGCGATTATATGAGAGCTGCTTAGGGAACAAGTCGCACAAGTGCATCTTGACATAGAAGAGGTAATAATGCTTGAAGTTGCGGAAAGTGTTGAAATGAAAACAGATGAGTATTGTCATAATTTCCGAGGGACTCATAGTCCATTTACGATTGCGGTGCTTACGCCCGTCCGGCTCACAAATGGACATGCGTGCAATTTCTTTATCATATTCTTGACAAAACTCATCGATAATACAGAAAATTTCTGTAATTTTGTCCTTGGTAATCTCCATAACTATAGTATCCTTTAATTTTATAATTAATTGATTCACAACCATAAAGGTGCTAAAAATTATTGGGATTGCCAACTTTTACAATGACTTTCTTATCCCGAACTCAGGTTATTACATATTACAATAGCCCATCGCGACCACCTTTCCGACCTTCACAGCAATCATAGCGATTACATCGCCAACCATGCAGTTTACATCAGAAACCGTGCAGTTTACATAGGAAAGCATGCAGTTTGCGTCTACAATCATGGAGGGTACCTTTACAAAGCTGGAGGGTACCTCTGCGAAGCTGGAGAGCCCCTCTGCGAGGCTGGAGGGTATCTCCACACCCACGGCAGCCTAAAACGCCACCAGAGAGGCTCTCAGAGGGCTCAGAATGGCTGTTGCAGTCGATATTTCGACCCTCTCGAGCAAAAATAAAACAAATGATGAGTTAAATTATGGCAAATTTAGTATATTTGCAGATTATAGCACAACGATAGTCACTATGAGAATTGTCATACAGCGCGTTTCGCGCGCATCGGTCACCATAGACAGCGAGGTCAAATCATCCATCGGCAAGGGCTACCTTATCCTTGTAGGCATAGAAGGCGCCGACACGCACGAGGATGCCGACTGGCTGGTACACAAGGTTATAGGTCTGCGCGTCTTTGAGGACGAACAGGGAGTCATGAACCGTGATATCCTGTCGGTACAGGGCGAGATACTCGTGGTATCACAGTTCACGCTCTTCGCGAGTTACAAGAAGGGCAACCGCCCGGCATGGTTCCGAGCCGCTACGCACGACGTATCAGTGCCCCTGTACAACTACTTCTGCACCCGCATGAGCGAGGCGCTCGACAAGCAGGTAGGCACGGGCGAGTTTGGCGCCGACATGAAGGTAGAACTGGTCAACGACGGCCCTGTGACCATCTGTATGGACACCAAGAACAAAGAGTAAACTATAGTAATGAACAACATGAATATCAATACTATCGCAAAAATTGTGGCGCTTGCCATCATGCTGGTCAGCAAGACTCTGGAGCGCCTGCTCCACCTCTCGGCAGCAGCCATAGCGTGCGTGGGCGGTGCCATTATGTTCGGCATATTGCTCCAGACGCTCATCCAGATTCTCCGCACCGGCATCACTACGGGCGTGTGGCACAAGGGCATGCTCGCCTACTATGTGGTGATTACCCTCATCTTCGCCTTCTTCACCGTGATGCTCGCCATGCGGGCCATGATAGACGGCGTAATAGCCTGAACCACAATTATCTTCAACTAAGTGACAGATATGAACGAAATCAAGGAAACGGCCATCTGGCTCATCAACATCCTGGGCATGCTCGCCATCGTGGTGGGCGGAATCTTGATGAAGAGCGCCACATGGCTCATCATAGGCGGCATCATGTGTACCATCTACTACACCATCACCGCCCTGCGCAACTGGAAGGACAAGCGCCGAAGCGCCGTGGTCTACCTCATCATGGCCCTGACGCTCTTGGGCATAATCGCAGCATACCTCCTAACCCACTGATTATGACTATACAGGAAGCACAACGACGAGTAGACGAATGGATAAGGCAGTATGGAGTGCGCTACTTCTCTGAGCTCACCAATATGGCTTGCCTCACCGAAGAGGTGGGCGAACTGGCACGCGTCATGGCACGCACCTATGGCGACCAGAGCTTCAAGGCGGGCGAAAAGCCCAACCTGGGCGAAGAGATGGCCGATGTGCTGTGGGTGCTCATCTGCCTCGCCAACCAGACGGGCATAGACCTCACCGCCGAGCTCGAAAAGAGCTTTGAAAAGAAGACCCGCCGCGACGCGACGCGCCATATCAACAACAGCAAACTGTAACTTTAGGACAATCATTAATAACCCAAACAATATGACAGACATTAAGAACGTTGACAAGTATCAGCAGGCGCTGAACAAGTACAACCTCAACATCACCGATGCTGAAGTTGCCGAAGAAGTAAAGAAAATCGTAGAAAAAGCAGCTGAGAACAATACCGACGAGGTTCACCGCTTCCTCCTGAGCAGCATCGAGCTGACCTCGCTCCGTACCACCGACACCGAAGAGGAAATTCTGGCTATGGTAGAGCGTGTGAACAACTTTGCCAAGGACTACAAGGAACTGCCCCACGTGGCTGCCGTATGTACCTATCCCTGCTTCGCCAAACTGGTGAGCGAGAGCCTGGAGGTAGACGGTGTAGAGATAACCAACGTGTGTGCCTCTTTCCCCTCTTCTCAGACCTTCATCGAGGTCAAGATTGCCGAGACTGCGCTCGCAGTCAAGGATGGCGCCACCGAGATTGACATCGTGCAGTCGGTGGGCAAGTATCTGTCGGGCGACTATGAGACTGTGGCCGATGAAATCAGCGAAATCAAGGATATGTGCGGCGAAGTGCCACTCAAGGTGATCCTCGAGACAGGCGATCTGCCATCGATGGCAGACGTGAAACGTGCCTCTATCATCGCCATGTATGCCGGTGCCGATTATATCAAGACATCTACCGGCAAGGAGAAGGTTTCTGCCACTCCCGAGGCTGTCTACGTGATGTGCCAGGCCATCAAGGAGTACTACAACGAGACCGGCATCCAGATAGGTTTGAAGCCCGCAGGCGGTATCAATACCGTGATGGACGCCGTGACCTACTACACCATCGTCAAGGAGGTGCTGGGCGAGAAGTGGCTCACCAACAAGTGGTTCCGCTTGGGCACCAGCCGTCTTACCAACCTGCTTATCAGCACAATCGAGGGCAAAGAGGTGAAATACTTCTAACCCGACAGCCTTCGCCATAAGGGATGGCATAACGCCTAAGGGCGATGCAGACCGCGCAGTCTGCATCGCCCTTTTTGCTTCCGCCTCCGCGCGCGTTCCCCGTTCATCCAGAGTCATTTCGTCCATCCCGACAACTCGGCGGAGGTCACGTTGGCGGTAATTTCATGGTACGAAACGCGGAGTTCATAGTGCGAAACGCTGTTTTCATGGTTTGCATTACTTTTATCACGCCCCGCATCCTCGGTTTCACGCCCCGCAATATGGCCGAAAACAATCAGTGCATCATATTGCCCATGGATGGCTATATGATGCACTGACGATAGGAAAATCGCGATGAATTGGGGATTATTTGTTGCGCTTGATGACGTAGTCGAGATAGGCTCTAAGTGCCTGGCGTATATCGTCCTGATGGATATAGGTATCGATGAAGTGGCAGGCTTCATCGTGAAACTCCCACATGCGGCGCTCGGCATATTCTATACCGCCGTTGGCCTTGGTATAGGCCACAAGTTTGCCGATTTCATCGGTGCTGATGCTGCGGTCTTTCACCTTGTAAGCCAACTCTCTGATTTCGGCGGGCGCATCGTGGTTCACAGCGTAGATGGCGGGCAGCGTGAGCTTGCCTTCAGCCATGTCGTTGCCGGTGGGTTTGCCTATGTCGGCACTGTCGTAATAGTCGAAAATGTCGTCGCGTATCTGGAAGACGATGCCGAGGTTCTGGCCGAAGCGGGCAGCAGCCTCAATCTCCTCATCGGTGGCTCCCGACGCCAGCGCACCAATGGAGGCACACGCCTCGAAGAGCGCAGCGGTCTTACCTTTTATTATATTATAGTAGACTTCCTCCGAGATGTCACGGTTGGATATGTTGGAAAGCTGCAGGATTTCACCGTCTGAGAGTGTACGCCCCAACTGCGCCAGATAACGGATAATGCGCTCACGGTGAGTGTAAGAGACATGGAGCAGAGCGGTAGAGAGAATGTAGTCGCCCACAAGCACACTCACCTTGTTGTCATAGATGGCGTTGACAGAAGCCTGGCCGCGTCTTTCGGCGCTTTCATCGACCACATCGTCGTGCACCAGCGACGCTGTGTGCAGCAACTCCAGTCCTATAGCTGCATGCTGCGTTACCTCGGTTACGGCTCCGAAACTTTTGGCTATCAGCAGGATGAGAATGGGTCGCATGCGCTTGCCGCCGCGCTGGCGGATATGGTTCAGGGCTTGCGCCAGCATGCCATCCTCGTGGTCGAGCGAGCGGTTGAACATCTCGATGAAATCGGCCAATTCTGCAGATATCGGCGCCTTGATAACTGTTTGATAATCCATGACTATGAGTATTTTGTTGCAAAATTACAGATATTTTCTGTCATTATCTAATTTATTTTCGTAATTTTACACACCTAAAGCAATTAGAACTATGGACAGACTCTTTCTATTGGACGCCTATGCACTTATATATAGGTCGTACTACGCATTCCTCAAAAACCCACGCATCAACTCCAAGGGACTCAATACATCGGCTATAATGGGGTTCGTCAATACCCTCAACGAGGTGATAACCAAGGAGCAGCCCACATACATGGCTGTGGCTTTCGACCACGGCAAGACCTTCCGTCACGAGGCTTTTCCCGCCTACAAGGCACAGCGCGAGGAGACGCCCGAGGACATCCGGGCGAGCGTGCCCATCATCAAGGACATCCTCGAGGCTTACCATATACCCGTGCTCCAGGCCGACGGCTTCGAGGCCGACGACGTGATAGGTACCCTTGCCACCGCTGCCGGACGCGAGGGCATCGAGACCTACATGCTCACCCCCGACAAAGACTACGGACAGCTCGTGGGGGGCAATGTCTATATCTACCGACCCCGTCATGGTGGCGGTTACGACACGCTGGGCGAAAGCGAGGTGACGCAGAAGTATGGTATAGCGACCACCGCACAGGTCATCGACCTGCTGGCGCTTATGGGCGACTCGGCCGACAACTTCCCCGGATGTCCGGGAGTGGGCGAGAAGACTGCCGCGAAACTCATCACACAATTTGGGAGTATCGACAACATGCTCGCACATACCGACGAAATCAAAGGCAAGTTGAGAGAGAAAGTTGAAGGTGCCGTCGACGACATACGCATGAGCCAGTTCCTGGCGACCATAAGGACCGACGTGCCCATAGCGCTCGATTTGGAAAAAATGAAGATGACCTCGCCCGATGAGGAACGACTCGAGAAAATCTTCCAGGAACTCGAGTTCAGAGCCCTGACCGACAAAATTATTAAAAAAGTTAAAAATACGCCGAAAAACGACGATTTGCAGCTCGATTTGTTTGGCGAATTTGCGGCCGAGAGCCAAGGCGAGCCAAAAAATGCGAGTATTTTGGGCCTCAAAGAGACCCCCCACGATTACCAACTTATTGAATCAGAAGAAGAAGCACGGAAAATACGTGATTATTTCTTGACAAAAGAAATCTTGAGTTTTGATACAGAAACGACATCGACCAACGCCATCGACGCCGAATTGGTCGGTCTGAGCTTCGCGGTCGAAGAATTCAAGGCCGTCTATGTCGCCGTGCCCGCAGAGAGGGAAGCGGCACAGCGCATGGTCGACATTTTCCGTCCGCTATACGAAGACGAGCACATCATGAAGGTAGGACAGAACATCAAGTACGACTACGAGGTGTTGCGTCGTTATGGGATAGTGGTGCGCGGGCCCATGTTCGACACCATGCTCGCCCACTACATCGTGCAGCCCGAGCTTCACCACAACATGGACTACATGGCCGAGACGCTGCTGGGCTACCAGACGATACACATCGACCAACTCATCGGACCCCGAGGTAAAGGTCAGCTATCTATGCGTGACCTCCAACCCCAAGAAGTATATGAGTATGCTGCCGAAGATGCCGACGTGACCCTCAGACTGAAGAACGTGCTCGAGCAGAAGCTCAAGGAGGTCGACGGCGAACGCCTCTTCTACGACATTGAGATGCCACTGGTGCCCGTACTGGCCGAGATGGAGCTCACCGGAGTATGCTTGGACACCACCGCACTGGCAGAGACAGGCAAGAACTTCAACCGCCGACTCGCCGAATACGAACAGAAGATATATGCCGAGGCTGGCGAGACATTCAATATATCCAGTCCCAAGCAGGTGGGAGATATTCTCTTTGGCAAGATGAAGATTGTAGACAAGCCAAAGAAGACCAAGACGGGCCAGTATGTCACCTCGGAAGAGGTGCTGACCCAGTTGCGCAGCCGCGCGCCCATCGTCGACGACATATTGAGTTACAGAGGGTTGAAGAAGTTGCTCGGCACCTACGTCGAGGCGCTTCCCCGACTCATCAACCCCCGCACGGGCCACATCCACACCTGCTTCAACCAGGCCATCACCGCCACGGGGCGCCTCAGTTCGTCTGACCCCAACCTGCAGAATATCCCCATCCGCGACGACGACGGCAAGGAGATACGCAAGAGCTTCGTGCCCGAGCCGGGATGCCTCTTCTTCTCTGCCGACTACTCGCAGATAGAGCTCCGCATCATGGCCCATCTCTCACAGGACGAACACATGCTCGACGCCTTCCGCAGCGGCACCGACATCCATGCCGCCACAGCCGCCAAGATATGGCACGTGCCGGTCGAAGAGGTCACGCCCGAGCAGCGCAAGAAAGCCAAGCAAGCCAACTTCGGCATCATCTATGGCATCAGCACCTACGGACTGGCACAGCGTATGAATATCAGCAACTCAGAGGCTCGCCAGCTCATCGACGACTATTTCGCCACCTTCCCACGCGTCAAGGCATACATGGACGAGGCCATCGCCACCTGCCGCGAGAAGGGCTACGCCGAGACCATCTACCATCGCCGACGCTATCTGCCCGATATAGCATCGCGCAACGCCACCGTGAGAGGCTTCGCCGAACGCAACGCCATCAACGCGCCCATCCAGGGCTCGGAGGCCGACATCATCAAGGTGGCAATGATACACATATTCAAGCGGTTCGCCACCGAAGGACTGCGCTCGAGGATGATACTGCAGGTACACGATGAACTCAACTTCAGCGTCTATCCCGAGGAGCGCGAGCAGGTAGAGCGTATCGTCATCGAGGAGATGGAAAACGCCTGCCGACTCAGCATCCCGCTTACCGCCGATGCAGGCTGGGGCGCCAACTGGCTCGAAGCCCATTGACGCCACCTCCGCCACGGCGACAGAGATACGACAAACAACTTGAATATTAATGTGTATGACAGCCCTAACCAGACAACTTATCAGGGAGTTCAGGGTGCAGGAAGCATTCTGGACTACCGCAGAAACCGTGGCCAACGACAGCGAAGCGCAGATGCTCTTCCTGCTGCTGCTCCGCCAGAACAACAACGTGCCGCTGCTCTTCGATGATGTGAAGAAAATCGAGATGATGGCCTGGCAGGACAATCCATACATGATGTACGCCTATGCCAGGCTGCACGATGTGCTCCAATACGACAACCACTCCGACAGCATCAAGCACGATTTCTACAAGCTCGCTGCCAGCCACGGTATCGGCGACGCCTATGCCCAACTCGCCTACATGCACAAGGACGGCGACCTGGGAGAGTGCGACTACGATGCCTACAATGACCTGATGCAGAAGGCATTGGACAACCATAGCGAGAAAGCCATGCAGCAGCACATCCGCGACGTCATCTATGGCACCAACGGCAGCCCGCGCGATGCGCTAAAAGGCTATGAACTCGCCGAAAATCATGTCCATCAGCAGGACTTTCATGACCCCGCATACTATATGCTCATGGGCGATGCCGACAGGGAATTGGGCCGCATCGGCAACGCCGTGACCAACTATGAACTGGCCACCGAACATGGTGGCAGCGCAGCCTTCTTCTGGTGGGCTGTCACCGACTGCTGCGACCGCGACGGCATCGTCGTCGACCGCGATGGCTTCGCCGAAATCATGCAGAAAGGCAGGGCTGTCGATGCTCGCGACTGCTACCTCATGTACACCATGCTCACCGACGACGCCACCTACGATGCCCTCGACCCCGACGCCCAGCGCGAACTCAGCGCCTGTCTCAGCGACGACCTCCAGGCAGGATGGTGCCTCGGCGACAGTGTCTGCCCCTATTACCTCGGCTTCTACTACGAGAAAGGGCTCTATGGTTTCGCCCAAGACTATCAGCAGGCTTGGCTCTGGTATGGCCGCGCCGCCCGTCTGCGCAGTCCGCACGGTTATGCAGCCCTTACCCGCATGATACTGGACGAGTCCACCGCGCCCGCTGGCTGCGACGAGAGCTTCGCCTACGAGTATGCCTACAAGGGGCTTATGCTTGGCTGTAGCGACCTGCTCCAGAAAGTAATCAGAGGTTACAGACAGGGCTTCCTCGACCACCACAAGGCTAAGATTGAGGAAATCTGGCTGCCCCAATACGATGAATGGCTGAGACACGTAGCCGATGACGACGATTATCCCTGCGATAGCGAGGCCTGAAAGGCTGCTTGAGCGACCCGCTGCCACGGTCAGAGCGCCAGAGCGAGTCGCCCCCACTCCACCCTTCCTCCCTACACAATGCTAAAAGGCTTCAGCAAGAGACTGCCCGTTCCCTTGCTGAAGCCTTTTGGCCATCCGCTGCCTCCTATTATATCTCCGCTATACGCAAACCGAAGTCGGCAGCACTGCCCTCTTCGCCGAAGACCTTCGGCATCATTCGGCTGCGCATATTGGTAACATTCTGTCTGGTCGTAACCAGCAGTACGGCAGCCTCTGAGGGCTGGAAATGCAGCCGAGGATACATAGGCTGAGACGCGCCACTTCTTGCGCGACCATAGGCTTGGCTGAATACTTTTGTAGACCAAGCTACAACAATAATTTCGTTTTTCCTTGGAAGATTAATGAATATGCACTACATTTGCAAACAGTACATCATTAATACCCGCATCAATATGAAACTCAGGAAGAATATCTTGGTCTTGGTGGCATGTATCGCCACGCTTGCCATGTGCGCCTCGTACGACAAGGATGACAATGACTCATCTGCCAACATCTTCACCCACCGCATTTATCTCGACTTCGTCACCCCAGAGGGCAACAATCTGCTCGATGCCAACGCGTTTGCCGACTACGGCAAGGGCTATAAGACCGCACAGGACTACTTCTGCGACGACCGCATCAGCATCCTGTGCAGACGGAAGAGCGACGGCAAGACCGCCGACTTCATAGACAAGGGCAACCCCACCCTGCCCTACTCCAATTTCAGGGTAAGCCACCCCGCGCTGAACCTGGTCCAGGACATGAGCCACTACAACCCGACCCAAGACAATGGCAATAAGGGCGACGCCAACCTGCAGGGCTACATCAACTGGAAGGTTGGAACCACAATAAGTCTGCTTATAGACGACTTTGATGCCAACGTGGGAAAGAAGAATTACACTGAATGCTACGAGATAAGCATCGCCAGCAGAGCCATCTATGGCGACGACCAGCTGCACGAGCTGCGCCTCTACTGCCAGGTGAGCAACAGCCTCCCCGTCATCACCCGCGTAGAGTACGATGATGACCCCGGCAATCTGCTGGACCACGACCCCTACTACCGCATTGCCCAACAGATAGGTTATACCCAGTTTACCAACAACCGTGCCTATTTCTACATTCCTATTACCGTAAGACGCGGATAGAGTACGCCACCCCGGCACACTCTCCCGCATAGAGCCCCACAGCCAGACCCACACCCTCACTCTCCCAATCCTAAACCCAATAGATATGAAAGCCTTCAGAATTCTGTCACTGCTCTTCTGCCTGATTCTGACTACCCTCGTCATGGCGCAGAAGTATGAGGTCGACTGCCTCGTCGGCCCCGAAATCAAAGCCACCCCAGCCGAAAAGCCCACCGAGTACGACGGCTCACGCACAGTGCTTTACATCGCCAACGGCACCCTCGTCGATGTCGTGGGGCGCACGGTTACCGCCCCCGATGGCCGCACCGCCTCCCATCTTGGAGATGTGGGCGACTCTGTAGATGTAAGACAGATTAAAGGCATCATCCATTACGACGGCAGAAGGTACCTTGTGGAAGCCCGCTGGCTGAAGTTCGCTGACGAAAACCCGCCCTCGGCGACCGACAGATTTGCTTCCGACAACTTCCGCCCGCGCCTACAGCTCACCTCCTGGCTGGCTATGCCCCGCTTGGACGTCCACTCTGCCTCCACGCGGATGCTCTACAGCCGATGGCTGCCCTTCATGGCATTGCTGCTCATGTTCCTGGCGGTATGGATGACCCTCCGCACCCGCTTTCTGGTGCTTTCGGCGCTGCCCTTCTTCGCCGCCGTGGGCATAGTCATCTATATGGCGCTGATGATAGACTGGGATGCGCTGTGGTGGTGCAACCCCGACTATGTAGGCATAGAAAATGCCATCGTCGGCATCATCCCCGTGGCGCTGTTTATGGCGTTGGCGCTCATGTATCTCTTGTGTGTGACTACTTTTATCAAAGCCCCGCTGCTGATATGGCTCCTCGTGATAGGCTATATACTGCAGTGGCCCGCCATGATGGTGTCTGCCCACTTCACGGGAAGCATCTGGCCCGCCCTATTGGTATGCTATGGCATCCCCGTGCTTATCAATGGTTTGCGCCTACGCCTCTATGGTGTCGTCATGACCCTCGTCACGTTGGTCGCCATCCACACCTTTGTAGTGGCATTGGCCACGGTGGTCCAGGTTTCGCTGTGGATTATGATGGCCATGGCCCTCGCCTCGCCGCTGATAGCTTGGCTCCTGTCGACCATCATCGGCAAATACCAGCATACGTACAAAGGAAGATGGGTGCTGCGCAATGGAAAGTGGGTATATGTATATGACTGATACACTGAAGACCGCCGCGCGCTGTGGGATTACCGATGGGGTAGCAGAAGTCACCCCATTGGCCTCGCATAGCAAACCTACCCATATTTCAGCTTACACTTGTAGAGCATAGGCTGCACCTCAACAATGCCAAATGAAAAAACATGCGTTTTTTCTTTGCATTGTCTTCGGTTTGCACTACCACTACGGCTACGCCGTGAAGGTAGGCGGCACCTCAAGATTAAAAATAAATAAATTTATTTTGTAATCTCTTCGGTTTGCACTACCTTTGTACTCTGGAAATAAACGTTTATAATAAGATATGTCATTAAAATGTGGTATCGTAGGTCTTCCTAATGTGGGAAAATCTACGCTGTTCAATTGCCTGTCCAGTGCCAAGGCACAGGCAGCCAACTTCCCTTTCTGTACGATAGAGCCTAACTTAGGCGTAATCACCGTCCCCGACGACCGACTCACCCGTCTGGCAGAGATAGTACACCCCGGCCGTATTGTGCCCGCCACCTGCGAGATTGTAGATATAGCCGGTCTGGTGAAGGGTGCCTCCAAGGGCGAGGGACTGGGCAACAAGTTTTTGGGCAACATCCGTGAGTGCGACGCCATCATCCACGTCATCCGCTGTTTCGACGACGACAATGTGGTGCGCGAGGGCGGTGCTCCCGTCAATCCCGTGCAGGACAAGGAGATTATCGACACCGAACTGCAGCTCAAAGACCTCGACACCATCGAGGCCCAGCTCGCCAAGAACCAGAAGATAGCAGCCATAGGCAACAACAAGGACGCCAAGGTGCTGGTGACCGTGCTCGAAGCCTACAAGGAGGCGCTGGAGCAAGGCCGCAACGCCCGCTCGGTGACCTTTGAGAGCAAGGAGGAGCAGCAGGCCGCCCACGACCTGTTCCTGCTTACCACCAAGCCCGTGCTCTATGTGTGCAACGTAGACGAGGCCAGCGCCAAGGAGGGCAACCAGTACTCACGCCAGATAGAAGAGATAGCCGCTTCAGAGGGCGCCGAGGCCATGGTGATAGCCGCCAAGACCGAGGAAGACATCGCGTCGCTCGAAACCTATGACGACAAGAAGATGTTTCTCGACGAGCTGGGACTGGAGGAGAGCGGCGTAAACCGTCTCATCAAGAAGGCCTACAGTCTGCTCAACCTCGAGACATTCATCACCGCCGGAGAGATGGAGGTCAAGGCATGGACCTATCACAAGGGTTGGAAGGCACCCCAGTGTGCCGGCGTGATACACACCGACTTTGAAAAGGGCTTCATCCGTGCCGAGGTCATCAAGTACGACGACTACATCCAGTATGGTTCCGAGGCTGCCGTGCGCGAAGCCGGTAAGCTGGGCATCGAGGGCAAGGAGTATGTGGTCCAGGACGGCGACATCATGCACTTCCGGTTCAACGTATAACGCATCAAGCTATGACAAGTCTGCTCAACTTTATCCTCTGGAACCCTGATACGACTGCGCTGCATCTCGGGCCGTTTGATGTGCGCTGGTACGGACTGTGCTGGCTTACCGGACTGGCCCTCGCCTACTTCCTCGTGAGGTGGCTCTACCACGACCAGCACGTCAAGGACGAGTATTTTGACCCACTCTTACTCTATTGTTTTGTGGGTATCCTCATGGGAGCTCGTCTTGGTCACTGTATCTTCTACGAACCCCACTATTTTCTTACCTCTTGGCAGCACGTGATAGAGATGTTGCTGCCCATCAAGTTTGTCGATGGCGCCCCCATCGCCCATGGCGGCATGCTCTACAGCCTCACCGGCGGCACCGTCATCTTCACGGGCTACGAGGGACTGGCCTCCCACGGAGGCACGCTGGGACTGATGCTGGCGCTGTGGTGCTACTACCGTCGCACCCACATGAACCTGTGGCAGGTGCTCGACGACATAGCCATAGCCACCCCCATCACCGCCTGCTTCATACGCCTGGGCAACCTGATGAACTCAGAGATAGTCGGCAAGGTTACCGATGTGCCCTGGGCGTTCATCTTCGAACGCGTAGATCAGATGCCCCGCCACCCCGGACAGCTCTATGAGGCCATCGCCTACTTCCTTTTCTTCTTTGTGGGATGGCATTTCTACAAGAAGCACAAAGAGTGGGCAGGCACGGGCTTCTTCTTCGGACTCTGTCTGACGCTCATCTTCTGCTTCCGCTTTGTGATAGAGTATACCAAGGACGTGCAGGAGGCTTTCGAGCACGACATGCTGTTCAATATGGGCCAGCTGCTCTCAGTGCCATTCATCATCATAGGCATCGTGTGCATGCGCCGCGCTCTACGCAAGGCACGGCAGTAAGCCGGCAGCCATCAGCCCACTGATATAAGTACCCCGTCGCCGCGGTTATCTTGTTAACAGGATAGCCGCGGCGATTTTCATTTTCATCGTGATGGAAGCTAATGACTCTCACCATGTCAGAAAAAACGGAAAAAAGGCTGTCGGTAATCAAAAAAGATGTACCTTTGCATAAGATAGGTTGCACCTCAGCCATTAAGCAGGCTTATGGCCTTCGGTTTGGACTATCTATATTCCTATAACTTAAAACACGTATGAAACAATGTATTCTCATCATGCTGGCACTGGCATGGACCATCAGTATGGATGCGCAGGGCATTATCCGACAGCAGACTCAGGTGAAGAAGCCAAAGGGCAAGACTGAGCGGCCCGCCAAGGCTAAAGCCAAGACAGCCCCCAAGCCCAAGAAACGGGTAGAGCGAAAGGTGGGACCTAAGCCCGAGCCCAAGGAGCCTGTTGAAGTAAAAAACCAGGTGACAAAGAGAGAAGACCCGCCCCCAGTGGAGATGACTCCCACCCAGGTAATAGAGAAGCTGATAGCCGACATGGTGTATATCCCTGGCGGAACGTTCACTATGTACGACCGCAACTTCTATCCTGGTTATACCGGCCATTGTCCGGCAGCCTTTAGCGCCAAAGTAGACGGCTTCTATCTGTGTCGCTACGAGGTTACGCAGCAGTTGTGGCAGGCCGTGATGGACTTCAACCCCTCACAAGACGCTGTGGGCAATCGCCCCGTAGAGTGTTTCAACTGGGACGAGGCCCAGCTGTTCATCTATCGCCTCAACCAGATAACCGGACTCAAGTTCCGCTTGCCTACAGAAGAGGAGTGGCAGTGGGCATACGACGAGGGCAAATCGCCACGCCAATACAAATACAGCGGAAGCAATGAAGCCAATGAGGTGGGATGGACCGAATGGAACAGCGAGCACCGCGCCCACGCAGTAGGCATGCTCAAGCCCAATGCCTTGGGACTCTACGACATGACGGGCAACGTGGGAGAACTCTGTACAGGTCACAGCGGAATCGAATACATAAGTGCTTATTCGCAGAAGGACCACCGTGTGGAACGTGGCTGTTTCTACAACGACACTGACCTGGGCAGTGGCGAGCGCAAAGCCTTCAACATCGTTAATAACTACATTAACAAAGCCCGACCTAATCCGGGAACAGGCCTCCGTCTGGCCCTTAACCAGTTGCCAAAATCAGTCAGCATACATCTGGACAAAACTCCACAGCCTACCTCGCAGCGCGAGATAGTAGCTCAGCTCGTCAAGGATATGGTAAGAATACCTGGAGGTACATTTACGATGGGCTATGTATTTCCCGAACATAATAATGGTGTTAAAGACTGGTCAGACATGGACCCTCATCAGGTTACTTTGGACACTTATTACCTCTGTCGGTATGAAGTAACCCAGCGGTTATGGCAAGCAGTGATGGGGAACAACCCTTCGAAAAACAAGGATGACCTGGACCAACCTGTTACCAATGTCGGCTGTAAGGATATCAAGCAGTTTATCGCCAAACTCAATGCCATTAGCGGACAGCAGTTCCGTCTGCCTACCGAGGCTGAGTGGGAATATGCCTGTATTGGTGGCAGAGAGAAGCCTGTGAGCTCATACAGTGGCGATGAACTTGTCGACGGCACTGTCCGCCTGGTTGCTTGCTGGGACTATGACCTCAAGAAACCACAAGCAGTGGGCAAACTTATGCCTAATGTCCTTGGCCTATATGACATGACTGGCAACGTAGCAGAGCTTTGCTCTGACCTCTTCAGTGTACCTAAACACAAACACCTCTACAATGTACCTAAAGAGAGCAAGCACGAGGTTAACCCCAAGGGCCCTAATCCTTCGGACTGTCTGAAGGATAAGCCCAAGCACACTCATGTATACAGAGGTGGAGATTATAAGAACTTACATAAATATAAAGACCGGTGGCGCGTGTCCTATCCCTCAGACGATATAGGGTTCAGGCTGGCAGCCTCAACGATTCGGATGTAACCGGAGAGAGAATAAATCCCATCTTCCCGCAGCGGGAAGATGGGATTTATGATAGTATACAGGGAGCTGTAAGATGTGTTCGCTCCAGTTATTCTTGATGCTGTCTGCCTGGTTGGGGCATCGGCAAGGGCAGGCTGCCGATGTGGTGCCCCCGTGGCTCGTCGCAGCAGCCTATCTGCCAAGACAGAGAGCGACGCTTACGTTTATCTGCTCGCGGTGTTTGGCTCCGAGAGGGTCGGTAAAGTCCAGAGTGGCGTTAACGGCATAGTAAGGAGACTTGCCATCCTTGCCCCACTCCAGCTGAGCGGCGGGAGTGGTTCCGCCAGCATAGACGCGAGGACTCTTGACATCGACAGGCATGCCCTGCACGCTGTAAGGCACCAGTTCGTAAGCCACAGAGCGGTAACCACCCGTCTGGCGGTCGCGCTGCAGGGTGGCACGCAGCAGCAGATGGACATCATAGCCGTCGGCCGACGAGCCTATCAGATATTCCACCGTGCGGGTGCCCTTCTCTGTCTTGTCGCTCCACGTAGTGAGCGTCTTCGTGACGAGGGACGTCCACCCCACGCGAGGCACCACGCCATCGTGGCTGTCCATAGCCTCGCGTAAATATTTGCGTGCCTGGCCCATCACCTTCTCCACCATCTGTGGCGTCACCTTATAGCCCTTGAGCATCGAGTAGTCTACCGTGCAGAGGCGGTTGAGCGCCACAAGCGTGTCATACTGCGCCGGCGTCACCTTGTTGAGCAGCCACCGTGGGGGCATCTTGCCCTTGGGCACAGTCGACTCCACTCTGGGAGTCACCTTTTTCTTACACTGCTGCGCCGCAGCATCGTTTGCCCACGCCATAGCAGCAATAGCAAACAGCAAACACAAAATCGACTTTTTCATTGTTGTTTCGGTTTTAAGGGTGAATATTAGGATAACCTTTCCAATGACTTCCATGCCCCGCGCTTCATGATCTGCGGGGCGCGCCATGACAGACGGCGCCGGCGTAAGGGCTTTGGCCCGCGTGCTGACCACCGCTGGCGGCTCGTGCCTTACGTCACGTACTCACGTATCATTTGTTACGAGCGCTCGTATCAATAGGCACGTGGCCTCGTATCTTACGTCACGAGCCAGCCGAGTCCATCTCCGTCTCGGCATCGGTAACGACTAACCCGATGAAGATAATGACATTTGCAAAGTAAGTAGTTAACAGCGACACCACCAAACCAATTAAGTGAAATAGAGTTAACGGGAACGTAAAAGGTAGTTAACCAGAAGCCGACAGACATGGTCTCCAGCCGCGCCAAGACGCCCTCGGGCGCAGCAGAGGCCATTCCCATGCCCACAGAGATGGATAGCAGAGCGGTGGAGACAGAGAGAAGGGATGGAGCGATGGCAGACGGCACGACGGGAGAAACGGGCAGAGTGGTGGAGACAGTGAGCCATCGGGAGAGGGGCTGAAAAAAGGCAGCGCCTCTGAGCACTGCCTTTCTGGATGGGGCAAATCTACTTGCCCTTGAGTATCTTCTTGATTTCGTTGAGCTTGTTGAGCGCCTCGACGGGCGTAAGGTTGTTGATGTCGAGCCCCAGTATCTCGTCGCGTATCTGCGAGAGCACCGGGTCGTCGAGCTGGAAGAAGCTGAGCTGCATGCCCTCGCGGTCATCGCCTATGTGCTTGATGGCGGCGGCATCGGCGTTGCCCACGCTTGCCCCGTCGGCTTCGAGCTGCTTGAGGATAACCTTGGCGCGACGCACGATGCTCTTGGGCATGCCGGCTATCTCTGCCACATGGATACCGAAGGAGTGCTCGCTGCCACCTGGCACGAGCTTGCGCAGGAAGATAACCTTGTCGCCGACCTCCTTGACGCTTACATTGTAGTTGCGTATGGCGGGGAGCTGGCGCTCCATCTCGTTGAGCTCATGATAGTGGGTGGCAAAGAGCGTGCGGGGGCGTCCCTTGGCATTCTGGTTGAGGTACTCGACGATGGCCCAGGCTATGCTGATGCCGTCGTAGGTAGAGGTGCCACGTCCCAGTTCGTCGAAGAGCACCAGCGAGCGCTCGGTGACATTGTTGAGTATGTTGGCAGCCTCGGTCATTTCGACCATAAAAGTCGATTCGCCGAGCGAAATATTGTCTGACGCACCCACTCGGGTGAAAATTTTGTCCACCAAGCCTATTTTCGCGCTCTCTGCGGGCACGTAGCATCCCACCTGGGCCAACAGTACTATGAGGGCGGTTTGACGCAGCAGAGCGCTTTTTCCGGCCATATTGGGTCCGGTGATGATGATTATCTGCTGCTTGTCGTCGTCGAGATAGATATCGTTGGGCACGAAGCGCTCGCCCACGGGCAGTTGCTGCTCAATCACGGGGTGTCGGCCCTGGCGTATGTCGAGCTCCAGGCTGTCGTCGACCACCGGGCGCACGTAGTGGTTGTCTTCGGCCACCTTGGCAAAGCCCATGAGGCAGTCGAGCTGGGCGATGAGGTTGGCGTTAATCTGTATCTGGGGGATGAACTCCTGCATGGCCGAGATGAGCTCGGCGAAGAGCTGCTGCTCGAGGGCGAGAATCTTCTCGTCGGCGCCCAGAATCTTCTCTTCGTACTCCTTGAGCTCCTGGGTAATGTAGCGCTCAGCCTGTGCCAGCGTCTGCTTGCGCACCCACTCGGCAGGCACGCGGTCCTTGAAGGTGTTGCGCACCTCGAGGTAGTAGCCGAACACATTGTTGTAGCCCACCTTGAGCGAGGTGATGCCCGTCTGCTCAATCTCGCGCTCCTGAATCTGCATGAGATACTCCTTGCCGTTGTGCGATATGTTGCGCAGGTCGTCGAGCTCGGCGCTGTAGCCAGTGGCTATCACGTCGCCCTTGGCCACGAGCTGTGGCGGGCTGTATCTCGCTCTCTATGCGCTGTCGCAGGCTCTCGCAGAGATTGAGCTGCTCGCCGATGCGCTGCAGGGTGACATTGTCGGAGTGGGAGCAGGCGTCCTTGATGGGCTCTATCGCCACGAGGGCGTGCTTGAGCTGGACCACCTCGCGGGGCGATACGCGGCCCACTGCCACCTTGGAGACGATGCGCTCGAGGTCGCCTATGCGATGGAGCTGGTCGTTGACCAGCATGCGGAAGTCTGGGGAACGGAAGAAGCAGTCGACCATGTCGAGCCGCTTGCGTATGGGGTCGATATTGCGGAGCGGGAAGACCAGCCAGCGGCGCAGCATGCGGCTGCCCATAGGGGTGACGGTGCGGTCGATGACATCGAGCAGCGAACGCCCGTCTTCCTGCATGGGCTGGAGCAGTTCGAGCGAGCGTATGGTGAAGCCGTCGAGGCGCACATACTTCTCTTCCTCGAGGCGGGCCAGAGAGGTGATGTGGCCGATATGGGTGTGCTGGGTAATCTCGAGATACTGCATGATGGCTCCGGCGGCTATGACGCCGTTGTGGAGATGGTCTACGCCAAATCCCTTGAGCGACTTGGTGGCAAAATGGCCCAGGAGCTTCTGCCGGGCGGTCTGCTCGGTAAACACCCAGTCGTCGAGCTCGAAGACGCAGTAGCGGTTGCCAAACCGGGTCTCGAAGTCGGTCTTGCGGGCGCGGTCGTAGAGCACCTCCTTGGGTTGGAAGTTGCCCAAGAGCTTCTCTACATAGTCATAATTGCCCTCGCCGGTAAGGAACTCGCCGGTAGAGATGTCGAGAAAGCTGACTCCACATGATGTCTTGCCGAAGTGGACTGCAGCCAGGAAGTTGTTTTCGCGATAGTTGAGCACGTTGTCGCCCATCGCCACACCTGGGGTGACGAGCTCGGTGATGCCACGCTTCACCATCTTGTCCATCTCGGTGAGCCCCTTCTTTCCCTTGAGCTGTTCGCGCTTCTTCTTGGGGTCTTCGAGCTGGTCACAGATGGCCACACGCTTGCCGGCTCGGATGAGTTTGGGCAGATAGGTATCGAGGGCATGATGGGGGAAGCCTGCCATCTCCATGCTGCCTGCCTGGCCGCCGTTGTTGCGGCGCGTGAGGGTGATGCCCAGTATGCGCGAGGCGGTGACGGCGTCTTCGCAGTAGGTCTCGTAGAAGTCGCCGCAGCGGAAGAGCATCAGCGCCTCAGGGTGCTTGGCCTTGAGGGAGAAGAACTGCTTCATCATCGGGGTGAGCCCCTTGTCGTCTTTTGCCATAGCGGTTATCTTACGGCTGAGGTGACCGGATTGCGCAGTCCCTTCATGCTCACGAGGAACGCCTTGGCTGCACCGAACTTGAGAAACATGTCGAGGCGCACGGGGATGTGGTTCTTGTCATCGGAAACATAGAAGTCTACGATGCGCTTGTACTTGCCGTCTTCCTTCTCGAGGTAAGAGAGCTTGAGGCAGCGGTATTTGACACCATTGTCGGCCTTGATTTTGACCTTGCCCGAATAGCGCAGACGCGCGGGGCTGATGTTCTTGCCGTCGGCAATGGGGAAATCTATCTCGTGGCCAGACTTCCAGCCCTCAGGATTGAACGAGCGGGCACGCAGGAAGATATTGAGCATATCGTAGACACAGTGGGAGACGGTGCGGTGGGCCCAGAGGTGCTCGCCACTGCTGGTGAGCTGGTGCTGGCGCAGCTTGACCTTGCCGTCGTGGTAGGAGTAGAAGACCTCATCGACACCGTAGCGCTTGCCCTCGCGGGCTCCCTTGCGGAAGTAGAGGGGCTCCATATCGAGCGAACTGTAGCAGAGAAGCGTGTCGCGGAGCACAAACATCTGGTCGACACGGTTGTTGCCACGCGTAGTGAGGCTGGCACGATAGGCGGGATGCCCGTTGTAGCGGCTCTGGACGGTAGACATCGAGGTGGTGCCGGCCTTGACCCATACAAACTGCCAGTTATAATAGAGATTGTAGGTGAGGAACTCACCCGACTTGAAGGCGTCGTTGTGGAAGGCACACTGGGCATGGGCTGCTACAGCCATGACCATCATCAGTGATGCCATAAGGATTCTATACTTTTTCATATTGTTATCACATATTGGGATTATAGGGTATGCCCATATTCTTGGCACGCTGGGCATTGCGTCCTACGATTTTGCGGCGGGTCTCGCTGCGCTGCTTGATAAGCTTGGCGGGCTTCTGGCGATAGAGCTCGCGCGCAGTGGGGTTCCAGGCTTGGGTGATGTCCCACTTGGCCTTGCAGACTATCTCTTCGGGATAGTAGTAGACCTCGTCGGGCTGCTGGAGGGTGGCGTAGTCGCCGGTGTCCCAGCGCCCGTTGGCGTTGGCATCGACTATCATGCGCAGATAGTAGGTATCGGGCTTGACATAGAAGAACTCGGCGGTGCCGGTGGTGGTGGTGACCTCCTTGACGGGAGCGTCTTGCATGTTGAGGAGCTGGCAGATAACGCTGCGGCCCTCCATGCCAGCGATGTTGACGAAGAGCGAGCCGTAGTCGTCGAGCGAATGGACCTTGAAGCCTATCTTCTTGGACGGGGAGACACGCCCGTAGATGTCGGTGAAGGCGATGCTGTCGACCTCGAGGCTGTACTCGCGGTCGGGGCGCCACTCGCCCACTATCTCGTAGGTACGGGGCTCGCCCTGGACCTCTCTGAGCATGAAGCGCGACTGATACCAGGCGGTGTCGACCTTGGCGTAGAGATGGATGAGGCTGGTATCGATGCGGGCTACAGGTGCGGCGAGGGTGAAGCGGATGTTGCGGTCGGGGTCGGTCTGCGATACGCTTTCATACTTGACCTCGAGGGCCTCGGGGGGCATCACCTCGAGATAGGGCTTGCCCCGCTTCTTGGCCTTGTCCTGCACCTTCTGCCAGTCGTCGCGCTTCTTCTGCTTGTCCTTGATGCGCTGGGCATAGGGGGTCTTGGCGAGCAGCTCGAGGGTATCGGTCTGGAGGGTGAGCACGCCGGTGGTGTCGGTCATCTGGTACTGGAGCTCCATGCGCAGGGTGTCCTGATTGACGAGAGCCGTGTCGCGTAGCCAGTAGGTGATGGTGTCGCGGCGCTCGCTGGCCTCGGTTATGAGCGAGTGGGTGGCGTCGAAATTGAGGCCACGCACGCGGGGCAGCAGGCTGTCGCCGTAGCTGAAGAAGAGGGTGAAACGGTCGGCCTGGGTACGGTCGGTCTTGACCAGATAGCGGTCGGTAAGGGTGGTGGTGAAGGCCCGGAGCACCAGGTCGTCGGGGAGGAAATGGGTGTAGCCGACCTGGATGATGGAGTCGATGTGGAGCGAATCGCGCCAGATGGTATCCTGGCGGATGTCCTGCTTGAAGGTGGGCACCACAACTGCGGTGTCGAAGGCCATCTTCTCGCTCTTCTGGTTGTAAAGGAAGTTGCCGTCGGCGTCTTCGAGGGCGTAGACACGGTAGCTGCCGGGGGCTACACCCTTGACGACAAAGCGTCCGGTGGCGTCGGTGCGGGCCACGCGCGCCATAGGCAGCGTGGTGAAGGCGCTGTCGGCCAGGTTGGCATAGAGGCCCACGAGGATGCCCTTGACGGGCTCGAGGTTCTGGGCATCGACCACATAGCCAGCGACCTCCATAGTGTCGATGGCCTCGCCGGTGGAGAAGCTGTAGGTGTAGTTGCCCAGAGGATTGTTCTCGGTAATGTCGGTGATGGCATCAGAGAAGTCTACGGTGTAGGTGACATTGGGCTGGAGCGTGTCGCGGAGCTGTACCATGATGCGCTTGCCCTGGCTCTTGATGTCGGGCTGCTCCATCTGGGGCGGCGACACGATGACCTTCTCCTGGGCGTTCTCTATCTGGATATACTCGTCGAAGTTGATGTATATCTTCTTGCTGCTGACATTGACCGACTTGTCGGCGGGGCTGGCAGAGAGTATGCGGGGCGGGGTCTCGTCGTACCATCCGCCGTCGGGCTGGCCCATGCGGGCACACGCCGCCATGACCGTCAGAAGCACTATGGCGACAACCGCGGCAAAGGCGCAGCGGCTGACAGGCGTAAACCTCTTATTTATCATTGTCGTTTGACTTGTTGTTACCGTTAAGTTGGAGCAGTTCGTCGAGATTTTTGCGGCTGTTGCTCAGACGGGGCACCTTGTGCTGTCCGCCCAGTTTGCCTTTGGCCTTGAGCCAGTCGTTGAAGAGTCCCTGGCGCGCCTCGATGACCTCGAGATGCTGGAGGGTAATGTCGTGGAAGCGCTTGGCCTCATAGTCGCTGTTGAGCTGCTGCAGACGCTCGTCGAGGGCATGGGCGAAATGGTCGAGGCTGTCGGGCTGACGGCTGAACTCGATGAGCCACTGGTGGCGGCACTTGGCACGGGCGTCCATATAGACCGGGGCGGCGGTATACTCGCTCACCTGGGCGCCAGTCTGCTCGCAGGCATACTGGAGGCCCTTCTCGGCATTGTCCATGATAAGTTCCTCGCCGAAGGCATTGATGAAATACTTGGTGCGGCCGGTGATGACAAACTTGTAAGGGCGTGTGGAGGTGAACTGGACGGTATCGCCGATGAGATAACGCCACAGTCCGCAGGAGGTGGAGATAAGCATGGCGTAGTTGCGGCCTACCTCTACCCCACTCAATGGCAGGACGGTGGGGCGGTCGGTGCCAAACTCGTCCATGGGGATAAACTCGTAATAGACGCCGTAGTCGAGCATGAGCAGCATCGATGGGTCGGAGGGGTCGTTCTGGATGCCAAAAAATCCCTCACTGGCGTTGTAGGTCTCCATATAGTGCATGCCGGGCGATGTGATAATCTGCTCGTACTGCTTGCGGTAAGGGGTAAAAGCTATGCCGCCATGGAAAAAGACCTCAAGGTTGGGCCAGACTTCGTTGATGTGCTGCTTGCCGGTAAGCTCGAGCACGCGCACCAGCACAGACATCATCCAGCTGGGTACGCCCGAAAGGTTGGTGACATTCTTGTGCATCGTCTCGCGGGCGATGAGGTCGCGCTTCACCTCGAAGTCGGACAGCAGCGCCGTCTTCTTCTGGGGCACTCGCACGAGGTTGACCAGGGGATTGATATTCTCAATCAGTATGGCGGAGAGGTCGCCCACGAGCGAGCCGCTGAGATTGTAGTTGGGAGAGTGGCTGCCTCCGAGTATCAGGCCCTTGCCGTCGAAGAGGCGAGAGTTGGGGTTGTTCTGGAGATACATGGCCACGACGTCTGTGCCGCCCTGATAATGGACGTTCTTGAGTCCGTCGGCAGAGACGGGGATGAACTTGCTCTTGTCGTTGGTGGTTCCGGATGACTTGGCATACCACTTGACGGTACCGGGCCACAGCACGTTCTTCTCACCATGACGCATACGGTCTATATCGCCTTTCAGCTCTTCGTAAGTATTGACGGGAATATTGGCGGCAAAATCTGTATAAGTTCTTATCTCATCGAAGTGATGGCTGGCGCCATATTCGGTATTCTTTCCCTTGGAGATAAGATATCTGAGTACACGTTCCTGCAGTTCGTCAGGAGTGGTAAAATGCTTCTCAAGACTCTTCTGTCGCGGCAAAAAAGCCATGCTTGCTATACGGGTTAAACTCATGTGTATGTAATTGCCAATTAATCATACAAAGTTAACCGATTTCTTTCACATAGCACAATTATTTACCATTTTTAATATAAAATAAACGTGGGGAAGTGGACAGGACAAGTGCCGTGAGTATCATGAAGAGAGACTGGATAGTCTGTGGGCTGCTCGCACTTTTATGAGGGACTTTGGAGCGCATCACCACACTTTTATGAGGGACTTTTTGATGTTTTGGCACACTTTTATGAGGGACTTTTATGGCTATTACTACATTTTTATGAGGGACTTTGGGCGTAGGAGTCACCTCCATCTACGCCAATAGCCCCAGGACAGCGACGATTATCGTCTGTCCTGGGGCTATTGTCATTGGCTTCTGCCTGGGGGTGGCTGCCATCCTTTTTCTGGCAATCGGCTACTGCCTCGGGATGTCAATCTACAGCATCGAGATGACAGGCTACAGCATCGGGATGACAGGCTACAGGATCGGGATGACAGGCTACTGTCTCATGGAGATTAGCATCCCCTCATGAGTAATTGATTTCAACCTTATGGTAATCAACTCTCCTCTATAAGTAATCGTTGTCCACCCTGTGACTGATGGCAGAAGTGGAGCGGGCACTCCCCTACTCTCCTCCGAAGGCTTCGGCTTCGGCGGCGGCTATTATCTCCTCGCGGCTCATGGCTCGCGCAGAGATGTCGCTCAAGTCAAACTCGTCGGAGTCATCGGCAGCTTCCTTGGCGGGTTGTTCCTTGGAAACGGCTGGCTTTCTGGACTTTCGCTGACGAGGCTCGGCGGGGGCCGACTCGACGGCGATGATGAAATCCTGCTTCTCGGTGGTGTCGGGCACAGTCTCTACAGGCTCCTCTTCCATCTTGGTGCGATTGGTCTTGGCCGCGAAGATTTGGTCGATAAACTGAGGCTCACGGCGCAGCTTCTCGAGCGTGAGCTTGGAGGCGAGCTGCTGGCTTTCCTTCTTGCTGTAGCCCTGGCCGTTGCATCCGTTGACGCCCTCGATAACCACGCGGTAGTCAAACATAGGGCTGCCGTTGCTGTCGACCTTCTGGCTGAGCAGTTCAAAACTTACGTTGACCCTGTTCTTCTGACTCCATTCGAGGAGTTTGCTCTTGAAGTTCACCTCTTTATAAGCCAGCTTGTCGATGTTAATCATCTTGCCGAGGATACGCTGTTGCATGAAGTCCATACATCCCTTGTAACCCTTGTCGAGATAGATGGCACCGACGAGTGCTTCAAAAGCGTTGCCGCCCAGATAGCTGTTGTGCGAGGCACTATGACCGTTGGAGAGGATGAGCTGGTCGATGCCCATCTCTTGCGACAGCTTGTTGAGGGTGTCACGCTGAACGAGTTTGGAACGGGTATTGGTAAGAAATCCCTCGCGCTTGCCGGGGAAATGATGGTACACGATGTCGCCCACAATGGCATCGAGAATGGCATCGCCGAGAAACTCGAGCCGCTCGTTGTTGACGGGCTTGCCCTTGCTGTTGCGGTGCATGATGCTCTTGTGCATGAGCGCCATCTTGTAGTTGTCGATGTGGCGGGGATAAAAGCCGAGAATGGCGTATAAAGACGAATAAAGCTCCTTGTCCTTGCGGAAAGAGAGCTTTATTCGGTCAATTAAATTATTCAGCATATTTCTTGAAGATAACACAAGCGTTGTGGCCGCCAAATCCGAACGTATTGCTCAGAGCAGCACGTACCTCACGCTTCTGTGCCTTGTTGAACGTAAAGTTCAGCGAATAATCGAGTTCAGGATCTTCGTCGCCCTCCTCGTGATTGATGGTAGGAGGCACGATGTCGTTCTTGACACTCAGTACACATGCCATAGCCTCTACAGCACCGGCAGCACCCAGCAAGTGACCAGTCATCGACTTGGTCGATGAGATGTTGAGCTTGAAGGCTGCATCGCCGAACACTTCCTTGATGGCTTTGGCTTCAGAGATATCTCCCACGTGGGTCGATGTTCCATGTACATTGATGTAGTCGATATCCTCGGGCTTCAGACCCGCATCTTCAAGAGCGGCTTCCATAACGAGCTTGGCGCCCAATCCCTCGGGGTGCGATGCAGTGATATGATATGCGTCGGCGCTTTCGCCCTCGCCTACCATCTCAGCATATATCTTGGCACCACGGGCCTTGGCATGCTCCAGCTCCTCGAGTATGAGACAGCCGGCGCCCTCGCCCATCACAAATCCATCACGGCTGGCACTGAACGGACGCGAAGCGTGTTCAGGGTCGTCGTTGCGGGTTGACAGCGCCTTCATGGCGTTGAAACCGCCTACACCGCAAGCGCAAATGGCGCTCTCGGCACCGCCGCTTACTATCATGTCGGCCTTACCCAGACGGATAAGGTTGAACGCATCAGCCAACGCGTTGGTCGAAGAAGCGCACGCTGATGTTGTGGTGTAGTTGGGACCGTGGAAACCGAAGTGGATAGAGATATGTCCTGATGCGATATCGGCTATCATCTTGGGGATGAAGAAAGGATTGAACTTAGGTCCATTCTCAGGGTGCTTACCATAGTAAGTCACCTCTTCTTCAAAAGTCTTGATACCACCGATACCCACACCAAATACTACTCCGATGCGGTTCTTGTTGGCAGTCTCAAGGTCAAGACCACAATCCTTTACACCCTGCATGGCGGCGATAAGTGCCAGCTGGGTGTAACGGTCGAGCTTGCGGGCCTCCTTGCGGTCAATCCAATCATTGACGTTAAGGTTCTTTACCTCGCAAGCAAACTGGGTTTTGAACAGAGACGCGTCAAACTGTGTAATAGGTGCGGCGCCGCTTTTACCCTCGACCATGGCAACCCATGTCTCTTCGGGGGTGTTGCCCAATGGGGTAACGGCACCAAGACCTGTTACTACTACTCTCTTAAGCTCCATTTATTTTGCGTTCTCCTCGATGTACTTGATGGCGTCGCCTACAGTCTGGATGGTCTCAGCCTTGTCGTCGGGGATATTGATACCGAACTCCTTTTCAAATTCCATAATCAACTCAACGGTATCCAGAGAGTCGGCACCCAGGTCGTTGGTGAAGCTTGCTTCTGGAGTTACATTCTCTTCCTCAACACCGAGTTTGTCAACGATAATCTCTTTAACTTTGCTTTCAATTTCTGACATAATTGTAAAATTTAAATTGTTAAAAATACGTATTATTAAAAATTCTGGCTGCAAAGGAACACATTTTTTATCATTCTGGCAAATTTTTTCGTATAAAAACGACATTCGCATGCACACTACCCCTATGTTTGTGCAATAAAATGGCTATTCTTTTGATAATTAACCACCTTTTGATGACACAAATCGGGCAAAATGAATTTGTTAAAAACTCGGGGAGATGACCGCCAGAAGAGCGCAGACCTGTTCCAAAACGGCAACTTTCATCTTCACTACCAAGTCATAGCCCTTTATAACCAATATCTAAGGCCTTCGCGTGTGGCGGAAGCACCCCTACCCCAACCGGCCTTACCCTGGGCAGCAGACTATTACACCTTATATATAATATATAGGTGGATGATATATAATATATAGGTGGATGGATGGAATATTTATGGCTGTGGAAATAATATATAGGTGCATGGATGGAATATATAGGTGCATGGATAGAATATAAAGGCAGACGGGCATAGTAGATGGGCAGTCGGGCAGCGCACTATGGGTGGACAGGCGGCAGATATCCATTGAAGCATAAAGCATATATAGCGATGCTTATGACGTGATGGACGCCAGCGTTGAGGCGGGGGCTTGGGCAAAAACGGGGGAAAAATATAAAAAGTCGGGGTTTTGCTTGGCGCTGTCTTCATTTTACATTATCTTTGCAAAATTAAGGTTTACGCCCCTAAACAACGATACAAGTATAATAACATAAACAACTAAAAACATGGCATCATTTACTGAGCAGTGCAATCACATCTTCAATCAAGCGATTAGTGATTACCACATTAAGAACGATGTAGATACACCCATTAATAACCCTTACGACCGCGAGTCTATCGACAACCGGCTCTATCTGAAGTGCTGGATAGACACAGTACAGTGGCATCTGGAAGACATTATCCGTGACCCCCACATTGACCCGATAGAAGCCCTGCAGCTGAAGCGCCGCATTGACCGCAGCAACCAGGACCGCACGGACCTGGTAGAGCAGATTGACTCTTATTTCCGTCAGCAGTACTCCGACGTGACCATAGCCCCCGACGCTACCATCAACACCGAGAGCCCCGCATGGGCCATCGACCGTCTGAGCATCCTCGCCCTCAAGATTTACCATATGCGCGAGCAGGCCGAGCGTACCGACGCCGACGCCGAGCACCGCGCCAAGTGTCAGGCCAAGCTCAACGTGTTGCTCGAACAGCAGGTAGACCTCGGCACTGCCATCAACCAGCTGCTCGACGACATCGCCGCCGGCCGCAAGTATATGAAGGTATATCGCCAGATGAAGATGTACAACGACCCATCAACCAATCCGATACTCTACGGCAAGAAGTGAAGACCGACCACATACTCATCATACGTCTCTCAGCGATGGGCGACGTGGCGATGACCGTGCCTATAGTCTATTCGCTCGCCACCCAGTACCCTCACACCCACATCACGGTGCTGAGCCGACCCTTCGCGCGCGCCTTCTTTGACGACCTTGCGCCCAACGTCGGGTTCATGGAAGCCTCGACCGAAGAGCTGCACAATCTGCATGGCCTCAATAGCCTCTACCGCCGACTTGTAGCCAAGCACTTCACCGCTGTCGCCGATTTCCACGACGTCTTGCGCACCAAGTATCTGCGTCTGCGCTTCTGCATGGGGCGTTTCCACGTGGCGCATATAGACAAGCACCGCCGCGGCAAGCGTCTGCTCACACAGCAGGAGGGGAAACAGCGCGTGCAGCAGCCCACGTCGTTCCAGAACTACGCCGATGTGCTCGCCGAGTTGGGCTATCCCATCAAGCCCGACTTCACCTCCATCTATCCCGACGGCAAAGCGCCGGCGGCAGACCGATCTGAGAGGGTAGGCGACAAGCCCGAGAACCAGCGCTGGATAGGCATAGCGCCCTTTGCAGCCCATCAGGGCAAGGTATATCCACTGGGACTGATGAAGCAGGTGATCGCCCTGCTCACCGAGCAGCACCCCGACTACCGCATATTCCTCTTCGGAGGCGGAAAGACGGAGACCGAACAGCTCACCCACATCGCCGAGCAGACCCCCGGCTGCACCGTGGCATCGGCCGTGGTCAAGGGACTCCGCCAGGAGCTCGCGCTGATGAGCATGCTCGATGTGATGGTTTCAATGGACTCTGCCAACATGCACCTGGCTTCGCTCGTAGCCACCCCCGTGGTGAGCGTCTGGGGCGCCACCCATCCCTACGCCGGCTTCATGGGCTGGAGGCAGAGCGAGGACAACGCCGTGCAGCTCGACATGGACTGCCGTCCGTGCAGCATCTACGGCAACAAGCCCTGCATACACGGCAACTATCCCTGCATGAAGCAGATAGAGCCCGAAGCCATCGTGGCGCGCATCGTGGCGACCGCAGAGCGCCAGTAGAACTACTGTAGACTCAAGCAACAAGACATAAGACAAGCCCCTGCATCCACCCGACACGGCATGCAGGGGTTTGTTGCGTCTGGGTGCCTCGCCGGACAACACCTTATTATATATACGCGCGCCCGCAACGGGCAGGGTGGGGTGGGAGTGACGCCCGGCAAGTAGGGAGGGTCGGTCGGCAAAGCCGGAGAGACGCTCAGGCAAGCGGAGAAGGTCGACCCGCAAAGCGGGAGTGACGCTCAGCGTGTAGACAGAGCAGCTGCTGCAGCCGGAGAGACGCCTGGCAAGCGGAGAGAGGGCATCGGGCGGCTCGTAACGGAAGTCACGTGACCACGTTTCTTATGTCACGAGGCTGCGTACCATAAGGCACGAGCTCACGTATCGTATGTTACGAGCCAGCCAAGACGCCCTCGGTGCGAGCAAAAGGGAATTTCCATGCTGTTGGGGTGATACTCGGTGCGCTCAAAGGGTAGCTCTTGCTCTATCAAGGCACGCTCGGTGCGAACAGAAGGGTAGATCTATGCGAGCAAAGGGTAGCTCAACTCCCCCAACCTTGATGGGCAAAAAAATCAGGCCCCCTTACCTTCAGTCGAAGGTAAATAGGGCCTTTGCGTCATCTGATGGATTTTGTATAGGGTTATCTCACGATTGCCTGTAAAAATTTACGGATGTTGAAACCACATAAGGAAAGAGATTATCAATTACCTCTATGACCACTGTCATTACTCTGCTGCAAAGGTCGACAATTATTAACCAAACCACTGGTATATTTCGGACAATAAGTGGTATGAATCGGACATTTATGATAAATCTGCACCTTTTCGGTGTCAATTTGCGAAAAATCTAAGGAAATGCTTGGTCATTTCACGATTTTTTCCGAATATTGCAGCAAGGAAGAGAATACTGTCATCTGATAACTCCATGACCTATATGCTACACACACTGACCAGACTGCTATGGGCCACGGCACTCGCCTTTATCCTGACTTGCTGCCAACACGGCAGCCCGAGCGAGAGTGAGACCCAAAGTATACGCGATAGCCTTGCCACGCTGCGCCAGCAGGGCAAGAAGGAGCGCGACGCCAGCCGCTACGACGAGGCTCTCAGACTCCATATACGCGGACTCGACATGGCCCGCGCCGTGGGCGACAGCAGCGAGTGGATACAGGCGCTCAACAACATTGCCACCGACTACCGCCGCATGGGCATGCTCGATGTGGCGCAGAGCTACCACTACCAGGCGCTCAGCCTCTGCGATGAGTCGGCAGACACCACCTACCAGATGCGCAAGAACCGCGTGAAAGCGCTCAACGGACTGGGCAACATCTACCTCTCTATCTACAGCTACGACGACGCCGACAGCGTGTTTCGCCAGGCGCTCGAGGGCGAGCACCAGCTGGGCAGCGCCACGGGCCAGGCCATCAACTATGCCAATCTGGGCTCTATCTACAGTGCCCGCGGCGATGACGAGAAGGCGCTCGACTACTACCGTCAGTCCATGTTCTACAACAAGAAGGACAGCAATCTGCTGGGCATGGCTCTCTGCCACCTCTACTTCGGCAATATCTATGAGAGACGCCAGCAGTACGACCTCGCGCTGCGCGAATACGAACAGTCAGACCGCATGATGACCGACCTGAAAGACCTCTGGCACGCTCTCGAACCGCGTCTGGCACTGGCTTCGGTCTATTATCACACCCACAAGGACGCCAAGGCACTGGCGCTGCTCGACAGGGCCGACGCCACGGCTCGCCAAATCAATTCGTGGGAGCATATCGTTGAGGTACACCATCTCTACTTCCAGCTCATGCAGCGCCAGGGCCGCTACCACGAGGCGCTCGACCACCATCTCATCGCCACCGCCTATCAGGACAGCATCCTGGACAACGAGAAGCTGGACCGCATACACAATATCGGCATCAACATCGAGCGCACGCGACAGCAGGAGATGGTAGACATGGCGCAGAACGAACTGCAGACCGAGAAGCGCATACGCCAGCAGAGCGCATGGCTCTTCGGGCTAACGGTGATACTGCTCCTGGCGGTCATCAGCGCACTGCTCTACGTGCAGCGCATGCGCCACCGCAGCATGGAGATGATGAGAGAAGCCAGCAGGCTGCGCGAAGACTTCTTTACCAACATTACCCATGAGTTCCGGACGCCTCTGACGGTGATACTCGGACTGAGCCGCAAAATCAGGGAAAACACGGAGGTGCCACAGTCGGTCAGCGACAAGGCGTCGACCATAGAGCGGCAGGGCAACCGCCTGCTCACGCTCGTCACCCAACTGCTGGACATCAGCAAGGTCAAGTCGGTAATCGGCGAGCCCAACTGGCAGCACGGCAACATCTGCGCCCAGGTCGCCATGCTGCTCGAGACCTATATAGACTATGCCGCCAACCGCGGCGTGACGCTCAAGTATCATTACGACAAGGCCATCGAGATGGACTTTGTGCCCGATTACGTGAACAAGGTGATGAGCAACCTGGTGTCGAATGCACTGAAATTCACACCCAACGGGGGCACTATCAGCGTCAATCTCTATCAGCGCGGCGACCGGCTGCACATCGACGTGAGCGACACGGGTCATGGCATCAGCAGCGACAAGCTCGCCCATATCTTCGAGCCGTTCTACACCACCGGCGACATGGGCGAAACCAAGGGAACGGGCATAGGACTGGCGCTGACACAAGAGATAATATCCCATCTCAACGGTACCATCACCGCCGAGAGCCAGGTGGGCAAGGGCACCACGTTCCACATCGTCATGCCGATACAGAACCGCTCTGCCGACCCCGTGACAGAGACCGAGATAGGCAACTCGGGCAAGCCCATCATCGTGGTGGCCGAAGACAATGCCGATGTGGCCGACCTGCTCTGCAGCCAGCTCGAACCCTTCTATGAAGTGGTGGCTGCGCGCGACGGCGTCGAGGCGCTCAAGCGCGCCGGAGAGATAATTCCCGACCTCGTAATCACCGACGTGATGATGCCCAACATGGACGGCATGGCCCTCGCGCGCGCCATACGCGCCAACGACCTCACCGCCCACATACCCATCATCATGGTGACTGCCCGCGTGACCGAGCAAGACCGTATCGAGGGTATCAAGGCAGGTGCCGACGCCTATCTGGTCAAGCCCTTCAACACCGAAGAGCTGCTCACCCGCGTGGCCAAGCTGCTCGAACAGCGCATCATGCTCAGAGACAAGTATGCGCAGACCATCACCCAGGCTCCCGTGACCGACGACGCCATCGAAGACCACTTCCTCGCCCGCGTGGAGCAGGTCATAGTGGCCCATATCAACAAGGGCGAAGACATCACCGTGACCATGGTGGCCGACGACCTCAACATCACCGCCCGACAGCTGCACCGCAAGGTGACGGGGCTCATCAACCAGTCGCCGGCGGCACTCATACGCATCACGCGCATCAACTGCGCCAAGACTATCATGGCCGCCAAGCCCGAGATGCCGCTCAAGAGCGTGGCGCTGGCATGCGGCTTCACCGACTACTCACACTTTGCCAAGGTGTTCCGCACGGTGACGGGCGTAAGTCCCACGGCGTGGACCGCCAAGCCCACGGCGCAGTAGGCCGGGGCCATAGACAGCAATCGCCGCCATGTCAGCAGAGACATGGCGGCGATTGGCGTTATCGGGGTGGGGTCGGGGGTTACTTCTGGAGTGGCTGCGGCTTGTAGGAAGCGAGCTTGTCGAGATAGTAGCGGCGCACATCGCTCCAGTGGTAATAAGGTGCGCAGTCGGTAGAGATAGGCAGGCGCGCCTCGTCTTCATTGAGCAGTATCTTGACCAGCACGTCCTTGTCGTCTACAGAGCGTCGGTAGAATATCCACTGCACATTGCATGCCATGGGGAATATGCGGTAGTCGCACCATCCCACTGCGGGCAGCTGCTCGATGTCGCTCACGGGTCGTCCGTAGCCATTGAGGTCGAGCAGACACACCAACGGCATCACCATCGTGTCGTGGCCGTAGCGCAGCGTGGCACCGGGGTGGGGCAGAGCTATGCAGCTGTCGGCCTGGGATATAATCTTGTGGAGCAGATTGCGCTGAGAGAAGGGCTGGTTGCCACCATTGATGGTGCTGGGGCCATAGGTGAGATACCAGAAGGCATTGTTGCAGAGCCAGTGCTGGTAGAGTTCCTCGTCGGTGAAGATGTCGTAGAGCGAGAGTTGGTGGCGCAGCTCGGTACTCTGTACATTGCTTGCCAGCTTGAAGAGTCGGTCGGCCAGTTTGTCAGCTTTAGCCTTGCCGAGCCAGTTGGGGTCGCGGAAGATGAGGCCCAGCATGTGGCTGTCGTCACGGTGGCGGCGCTTGAAGCTGTCGAGCAGCTCCTTGGTGCCACCCGCCATCTTCTGCTTGTAGAGCACCTTGTCGTCCTGATTCATGTAGTACATGTCGTGCTGGCTGGCGTCGTGGGTGATGTTGAGCTGGGGATTGAGTCTCACGAGTTCCTGCAGTGCGTTTTCCATCGACAGGATGCAGCGTATCACCACGGTGCTCTTGGCGTCTACATTGGTCTTGCCCTCAAAGACTTCGGGAAATCTCTCCCACATCCTTCGGGCTATCTCCCGGTGCTGCTGGGCTCCGCGCTGGGTGAGCTCGGCATCGCGGTGCATGGCTTCCTGACGTATCTGTGCCACCTTGCCAAGCACCTCACGTCCCTTGGCGGTGAGCTGACCCAGGCTGTCGGCGCGCATGAGGGTAAGATAGGCACGGTCGTAGTCGGCAGTACCGATAAGGTAACGCGAGCCGTGGCGTCCATAATGACTCAGATAGAAAGGCTTGTATCCCTTGGGCGCGGGGGTAAGCCGGTGTTGCGGACCGGGGTAAGCCAGATAGCCACTGGCCGATACGCGGGGGTTCTTCTTGATTTCCTGACGCGCGTTCTGCGCCTCTGCGCACACTGTCAGCGACAGCAGCGCTACGATAACTAAGAGTTTTCTCATATCTTGCTACATTTATACGATTACTTGATACAGGTCGGCGAAGTCGTCGATGACGTGCTGCGCACCGCACGCCTCCATCTCCTCGCGCGAACCGTTGCCGTAGGTCACGGCGGTGGTGTGTACTCCGGCGTTGACTCCCATCTGTATGTCGTAGACGGCGTCGCCCACCATCATGGTCTCGTCGGGCGTCACTCCCATGCGCTCCATAGTCTGGACGACCATGTCGGGTGCGGGCTTGGCATGCTCCACATCGTTGACGGTGACGATGTGGCTGAAGAGATGCTCTATCTGCATATCTCTGAGGAAGACCATGAGCGAGAAGCGCTGGCGCGAGGTGGCGATGGTCAGCGTGAGTCCGGCGTCATAGAGCTTCTGCAGCGTCTCTCTCACGTGGGGGAAGAGCTGGACCACTCCGGGCTGGTTGTCGCGTGCGAATATCTCCTGGTAGAGTCGGGCGCAGGCATCTCCAGTGGCGTCGGTCATAGGAATAAGCCGCGTGAAGGTCTCCTTGAGCGGCAGCCCTATCATGGCCCTTATCTCCTCGCGGCTGCGGGGCTCGAGGTGCATGGCCTCGATGGTCTTCATCATCGTCTGGGTGATGAGTGTCTCGGTGTCGGCTAAGGTGCCGTCAAAGTCGAATATGACAAGTTTCATTGTTGATTACTATTGCTATGGTTTTCATTCTGATATAGTCGCGGGAGATGTACATCATGCCTCCGAACGGATTGTCAGTGCCCCAAGAGTTCTTGGCGATGTAGTAGGGACGGCCCTGGCGGTCGTGGGCACGGCCTATGATGCACATGCAGTGGTCGTCGGTGGTCTGTCGGCGCTCAAACCAGCGCTGTCGCAACTGCTGGTCGTAGCGGGGAGAGTGGGGTAGGGTGGCAACACCACGGCTGAAGGAGAAACCGGGCTCAGAGATGTCGCCCTCCCAGCACACGGCGTAGCCCTGGTCGAGTGCCCGGTCTATGGCGTGCATCAGCGTGTCGAGAGGCACATTGAGGAAGCTGTCGCGGCGGTGGTTGTCGGGCAGCTCGAGCACCACCCTGCGTCCGAAGGGATGATGGGTGAAGCTGGTGAGAGCCTGGTAGTCTTGTGCATATACGCTTCGGGCAAACTCGCCGAAGCTGTATTGGGCATGGAGCATATAGACGCGCTGGGGGAGAGCGCCCATACGGCTGTCGAGCATATCGCCCACCTGCCGGCGCAAGTGGCTGAGAGACTGTGAACGGCGTGCCATCGCGTTGACACCACGTGCCAAGGCGTCATAGCTCACTCCCTCGGCGGGATAGCTGTCGTAGGGCGCGGCGCCATAGGTGTCGAGCAGACTCAGAGCCATACAGGCTGTGCCGCGCATCGTGATGGCGTGGCGCCTGCCACCGAGCATGGCCTCGGCAGCCCCTTCCTCTATATAGCGGCGCAACGGGAACGCCACAGAGAGATTGACGGAGTCGCCCTGGCTGAGCCGGTCGGTCTCAATGGTCGAGAGCATGGCATACATCCAGCACACGCTGCTCGCCCCCTGGTTCTTGACAGGTGTGGTGGCAAGCCGCAGCTCGTCGGTGAATTGACTGTCTACGGCCGGGTTGGCTGGCCTCTCGCAGGCCATCATCACCAGCGCCGCCAAGACTAAATACGTTATTCGTATATACATTATTAATAAATATAGGAACAAAGTTACACAATAAATACAACATAAGCAGCGAAATAATCATGGAAATTGCTTGGCTAATAGAAAATAATGGCTTAACTTTGGAACTGGAAATAAACAGCAAGAGTATGAATATCGACACCGTAGACTTTATCACTTACTGCATAGGTAACCTCTCGCGCAAGCTGAACCTATGCCCCAAAGAAGTCTATCATCGACTGAAATCTTCTGGCATATTGAGCGGTTACATCATTCCAAGTTACGACGTCCTCCATACCTTCGGCAAAGATTACCTTGTCGAAGACCTGGTTGACTATATGAAAGAAAAAGGAGTAATTGGCTAATGGAAGTATATCATGCGTCAAGCGTTATTGACAGATGTCTTACCTATAAAAGCAGTATCCGATTATGAACGTACACGACGATTCCTTTCATGCTATACTTGAGGCCAAGTATGCGCGAATCATCAAGGAGATAAGCGAGATGCACGACATCACGCTGAAGGAGGCGATGGATATGTTTTATGACTCTGATATGCTGCCGCTCCTTGAAGATGGAGTTGCCGATTTGCACTGCCGCAGTGACAAATACCTGGCTGAAGAAATCTGGAATGAGAATAAAGACAACTCTCATGAAAATAAGCATCAAAATGCTTGTGGGAATTGATTATTTGGCTTAACTTTGTAATTACCAAGTTTATATATAGACACATACTGTATTACTATGATACCTAAGAAGATACATTTCTGCTGGATGAGCGGCGACCCGTACCCAGCCAAGATTAAACGGTGCATGAAGACATGGCGTCGGGTGATGCCCGATTACGAGATAAAGCTGTGGAACGCCCAGAACTTTGATGTCGAGGGTGCTCCCGACTATGTGCGCGAGGCCATCCGCCAGCGCAAGTGGGCCTTCGCCGCCGACTACATACGCATGTACGCCCTCTACCATGAGGGTGGCATCTATCTTGACTCCGATGTGCTGGTTCTGAAGCCCTTCGACGACCTGCTCAACCACTCTTTCATGTCGTCGCTGGAGTATCACCCCATCCAGATAGAGCGCGATGGCGCGATGGCGATGATAGACAGCGAGGGCAAGCGCATCAAGGAGGGATTTGTGTCGGGCATCCAGATACAGGCAGCCGTGATGGGCGCCGAGCCAGGCTCCCCCTTCATCAAGGATGTGCTCGACTGGTATAAGGACAAGCCATTCATCAAGCCCGACGGTACCCTCGCCACCGACGTGGTGTCGCCGCAGATCTATGCCCGTGTCGCCGAGAAATACGGATTTATCTATGCCGACCGCGACCAGCAGCTCAGCGACAACATCATGATCTACCGCTCAGAGATATTCGCCGGCAACCGCCACGAGGTCACCCCCGCATCTTACTGCATACACTACTGCGCCCACAGCTGGCACCCCTCAGTCAAGGAGAAGCTGCAGAAACTGTGGCGCCGTATCACCCGAAAATAACACAGCACGTCATGGAGAATAACGAACACAAGATTTCGGTGGTCATCAATACCTACAATGCCGCCGCCATGCTCGAAGAGGTCATCCGAGCCGCAGAGGGATTTGACGAGGTGCTGGTGTGCGACATGGAGAGTACCGACGACACCGTGGCCATAGCCGAGCGACTGGGGGCACGCGTGGTGACATTCCCTAAAGCTGACCATAAGAGTGCTGAACCAGCCCGAACCTTCGCCATACAGTCAGCTCTATGCCCTTGGGTGCTGGTCGTCGATGCCGACGAGATTATCACCGCCGAGTTGCGCGACTATCTCTACCAGCGCATCAGCCAACCCGACTGCCCGCAAGGACTGTATATACCGCGAAAGGGATACTTCATGCACCGCCTCTTTGCCTATCCCGACTACCAGTTGCGCTTCTTCATCCGCGAGGGAACCGTCTGGCCGCCTTATGTACACACATTCCCCACCGTCCAGGGCCGCATAGAGTATATCCCGAGGCGTCGCCGCGAACTGGCGTTGATACATCTGGCCGACGACTCGATACGCACACGCGTCTACAAGACCAATGAGTATACCGACAACGAGGTCGAGAAGAAGCGCGGCAAGCACTATGGTGCCTTCAAGCTGGTCTTTGACCCCCTGTTCCGCTTCGTCAAGGCTTATTTCTTCAAAGGACAGATATGCAAAGGCGTACCCGGATTTATCAATGCGTCGCTCGACGCCTATTATCGGTTTATCACCATCGCCAAGGTGATAGAGTCGAGAAACGCCGAGCGCGACATACGCCACAGGAAGTGACCCCCGCCATGACAGCCATCACGACCAACCGTCTCACCGTAGGATATCGCGGCCACAGAGTAGTCGAGGACATCAGCCTCTCGCTGCCCTGTGGCCGTCTGGTATGTCTGCTCGGTCCCAATGGTGCAGGCAAGTCGACCCTCCTGCGCACGCTGTGCGGATTTCAGCCACCCATAGCGGGCACGGTGACCATCTCGGGCAGCGACATCACCACCATGAGCGCCGCCGAGGTGGCACACCTCGTGAGCGTGGTGCTCACCGACCGTCCGCTCACCCCCTCGCTCACCGCCGCAGAGATGGTGGGCATGGGCCGAGCCCCCTACACCGGGTTCTGGGGCAGGCTGAGCAACGACGACCGCCGTCTCGTCAGCGAGGCAATACAGACGGTAGGCATAGCCCCGCTTGCCACCCGACGCATGGGCCAGCTGAGCGACGGCGAGCGCCAGAAGGTGATGATAGCCAAAGCCCTGGCACAGCATACGCCCGTCATCGTGCTCGACGAGCCAACCGCCTTTCTCGATTATCCCAGCAAGGTGGCCGTAATGAAGACCCTCGCCCGACTCGCCCACGACGAGGGCAAGACCATACTCATGAGCACACACGACCTGGAGCTCGCCGCACAACTGGGCGACGAACTGATGGAAATAGAGAACAAGCATATCCGAAAAATCACCGCCGATGAGGTGAGCCGCATCATCGGACGGCTGTTGCGCGGCTAACCCTGCAATATCTTGTCTACATCTTCACGACTGCCCGTGAAGACTCCGGCACGCTCTATCTTGAGTGTGCACATGGCGGCAGCCAACCGGCCAGCCTCGCCATAATCCATGCCCATAGAGCGACCATAGAGATAACCCGCCGAGTAGGTGTCGCCACAGCCCGTGACATCGACCACCTCTCGCGGAGCGTAAGCCGGAACATCGTAGAAGCTGCCGCCGGCATAAATCATAGACCCCATGCTGCCAAAGGTGAGCACTACCTCGCTCACGCCCATCGATGCGATAAACCGGGCAGCCTCACGCGCATCTGTCATGCCCGTTACCACCTGCATCTCCATCTCGTTGAGCTTCACCACATCGACCTGAGAGAGCAGCGAGCGGCTCTGGTCCCAGTCTATGGGCACCACGTCCTCGCCCACCACCTGGCGCAGATAGCCCTGCACATCGATAGACACGATGCCACGCTGGCGGAGCCAGGCAATGGTGTCGAGCGAGAAATCATCGGGAAGCAGCGTGCCGAGATGATAGACACGAGCAGAGGTGTGCATCAGCTCGTCGATGGTAAACGGCTCTGCCTTGGCGAGCACGCGCTGCCGGCGGTCGTCGAGGTTGGAGCCATAGACATTCTCGAAGAACACGGAGTGGGGGCAACCGTATCGGGTCACATCGACACCAGCCTCGCGGAGCCTCCGTACCTCGTCCATCGACTCGTTGCCCACCTTGGTGACCAAACTGAAGTCGAATGTAGGGTCTATGGCGTGGAGCGCCCACGAGAAGTAAAGTGCCGTACCTCCCGCCATCTCCATGGTGCGCTGGGGAGTGATGATACGGTCGTGAGTGATATGTCCTATACAGCAGATTTGGTTCATACCTGTCGGTTGTTGTCGCCCTGGGGCGCGTTATAGTTCATTATTTTACCACCTGATAGCCAGCCACCACCGCCGCCATGCCCAGCACCATGCTCAGCACGGTGTAGAGCAGCGCCGCCAGCATCTGTCCGTCGCGGGCCATCAGCAGGTTGTCGTTCATGAATGTAGAGAAGGTGGTGAAGGCTCCACAGAACCCCGTCACCAGCAGGAGCTTGGCCATAGGCGATATTCCGCCGACATTGGCCATCGCCGCCAGCACGCCTATCAGGAAGCACCCCACCACATTGACCGCCAATGTGGCATAGGGAAACGACGTTGCCGGCACCCAGAGCTCCATCCATCGGCCCACGAGATAACGCAGACAGCCGCCGAAGCAGCTTCCCACACATACACACATCATTTCTTTCATGCTGCAAAGGTAGTGCAAGGTGAGAGAAATACAAAATAAAATCTTTTATTTTTATTTCCGAACAGCCGCCTACCTTCACGGCGACAGCCGTAGAGTAGTGCAAGGGGAGAGAAATACAAAATAAATAAAACATTATTTTTGCGGCTAATCCCCCGACCATCCTCGTCAGCCCACAGTCTAACCCAATCGCACAGGAAGACAGCTACAGCCACACCGTGACCGCCCTTGCTGGCTCGTATCAATAGTCACGAGGGCTCGTATCGTAAGTTACGTGACCGCGTATCATAAGGCACGTGACCACGTATCGGAAGGCACGAGCCAGCCGAGGTACATCCCACTGATGCACATGGCTCTCCACGACCGCCGGAAGTCATCGCAGCGGGCGCGGAGAGGGTAGGGCGCCGGGCGAGCTGCGCCCCGAGAGTGGCTGAAGTGGTGGCGGGAAGGGCTAATTTCTCTCTTTTACAAGAGATTTTAACCTCGGGATAAGCCTCGTGTCGGAAATAATACGTAACTTTGCACATTATTTATATAGATAACACGTAATTATAACAATAACACGACTATGATGAAAAAGTCTCTTACGCTGGCGCTGCTACTCTTGACAGTAGTGATGGCGCAAGCCCAAATGAACATGACGGTACCTATGGATACCGCAGTACGCATGGGTAAGCTGGATAACGGTCTTACTTACTACATCCGCCACAACGGATGGCCCGAACATCGCGCCAACTTCTACATCGCCCAGAAGGTAGGCTCGCTGCAGGAGAACGAGAGCCAGCGCGGTCTGGCCCACTTCCTCGAGCACATGTGCTTCAACGGCACCGAGCACTTCCCCGATAACGGACTGATACGCTATCTGGAGACTCTGGGTGTAAGATTCGGAGCCGACCTCAACGCCTATACCAGCATTGACCAGACGGTGTACAACATCGACAACGTGCCCACCGCGCGCCAGTCTGCACTCGACTCGTGCATGCTGATACTCTACGACTGGGCCAACGCCCTGACTCTGGCTCCCAAGGAGATAGACAAGGAGCGCGGAGTGATACACGAGGAGTGGCGACTGCGCTCGAGCGCTTCGCAGCGCATGTTTGAGCGCGCCCTGCCTGCCCTCTATCCCGGCAGCAAGTATGGCCAGCGCATGCCCATCGGTCTGATGAGCGTGATAGACAATTTCAAGTATCAGGAGCTGCGCGACTACTATGAGAAGTGGTACAACCCCGAGAACCAGGGCATCATCGTGGTGGGCGACGTGGATGTGGCCCACACCGAAGCGCTCATCAAGAAGCTCTTCAGCGGCATCCAGGCCAGCCCCGAAGCCGGTAAGGTGACAGAGGAGCCCGTGCCCGACAACGCGAAACCAATCGTAGTGATAGACAAGGACAAGGAACAGAACAGCAACGTGGTCCAGGTGATGTTCAAGCACGACGCCACCCCCGACAGTCTGCGCTCTACACTCATGTACATGATAAGCCGCGAGGCCCAGGCTCTGGGAGAGGCTATGCTGGCAACCCGCTACAACGAGGCTGTGCAGAAGGCCGACTGCCCCTACGTGGCCGCTTCGGGCAACGATGGCAACTACATCTTTGCCAAGACCAAGGACGCCTTCACCATTGGCATCATTCCCAAGGAGGGACAGACCGAAGCTGCGCTGACAGCCGCTCTCGTAGAGGCACGACGCGTGGCAGAGTTCGGATTTACAGCCTCTGAGTTTGACCGCGCACGCAAAGACGCGCTGAGCATGCTCGAAAAGCAGTATACCAACCGCGACAAGCGCACCAACACCCAACTCTTCAACCAGATACTGGGCAACTACCTCAACAACGACTGTCTGCCCTCTATCGACTTCAGCTATGCGGTGATGAAGCAGGTGCTGCCCACACTCAACGTGGACATGATTAATGCCATGTTCAAGGAGTATATCACCATGAACGACAGCAATATGGTCATCATGAACTTCAACGTGGAGAAGGAAGGCGCTGCCTATCCCACCCAGGAGTCTCTACTCGCCGCCGTCGAGGCTGCCCGCAAGGCTGAAGTGACTGCCTACGTGGACAACGTGAAGAACGAGCCTCTCATCCAGAAGCTCCCCAAGGCAGGAAAGATAAAGAAAGAGACCGAAAACAAGACTCTGGGCTTCAAGGAGCTCACTCTGAGCAACGGCATCAAGGTGGTGCTGAAGAAGACCGACTACAAGAAGGACGAGGTACGCATGACCGGCGAATGTGCAGGCGGCAGCTCGCTCTACGGCATGGACGACTGGGCCAATCTGCAGCTCTTCGACGAGGTCATCGGCGTAAGCGGACTGGGCAACTTCAGCAGTACCGAGCTCGACAAGGCTCTGGCAGGCAAGATAGCCAATGCTGACCTGAGTCTGGGACAGACCTCGGTCAACGTGACCGGCAGCTCTACGCCTCAGGACGTGGAGACCATGCTGCAGCTCACATACCTCTATCTCACCCACATCAACAAGGACCAGGACGCATACCAGAACCTGATGACCACCATGGCTCTGACGCTCAAGAACCGCGCCTCGGACCCCATGTCGGCATACTCTGACTCGCTCACCGCCACACTCTATGGCCACAACCCACGCCATCGCGCCGTCAAGGAGAGCGACCTGCAGCACGTGGACTATGACCGCATCCTGCAGATAGCCAAAGAGATGACCGCCAACACAGGCAACTTCACTTTCACCTTCGTGGGCAACTTCGACGAGGCGGCTCTGCGCCAGCTGGTGTGCCAGTATCTCGGCTCGCTGCCCTCTAAGAAGAAGGCCAAGAAGGGTCACCGTCTGGGCCAGCTGGTCAAGGGCGAGGTAGTCAACAACTTCACACGCAAGATGGAGACTCCCAAGGCCATGAACGTCACCATGTGGTACAACGACCAGATGCCCTGGACACTCGAAAACAGCATCAACAGCCAGGTGGTAGGTCAGGTGCTCTCCATGATTTATCTGGAGAAGATACGCGAGGAAGCCAGCGCTGCCTACTCTGTAGGTGCCTACGGCGGACAGAGCCACGAAGAAGACGGCTATACCCTGGCACAGATTATGGCTCAGTGCCCCGTGAAGCCCGCCAAGGCCGACACCGCCCGCACCATCCTGCTGGACGAGGTAGAGGCTCTGACCAAGACCTGCGACGCTGAGAAGCTGCACAAGGTCAAGGAGCAGATGGGCAAGCAGTTTGAGCTCGCCGTCAAGACCAATGGCTACTGGATGAACACCATCAACACCTACAACAAGTATGGTGTGGAATGGCACACACGCTATGCCGATGTGCTCAAGAGCATCAAGCCCGAGGACATCTGCAACTTCATGAAGGAATTTGTAAAGCAGGGCAACCGCATCGAGGTGGTTATGCTCCCTGCCGACTTTAAGGAATAAACTAAATACAAAGAAAAAAGACATGTCATATCTATTTTCATCTGAGTCGGTATCCGAAGGACATCCCGACAAGGTTTCCGACCAGATATCAGACGCTTTGCTCGACCAGTTCCTGGCTTACGACGACAAGGCACACTGCGCCATCGAGACCTTTGTGACCACCGGACAGGTGGTCATCATGGGCGAGGTGACCTCTGAGGCTTACATCGACCTGCAGGCCATCGCCCGCAAGACCATCAAGAATATCGGCTACACCAAAGCCGAATACCAGTTTGACGGCAACTCATGCGGCATACTGAGCGCCATCCACGAGCAGAGCGCCGACATCAACCGCGGCGTGAGCCGTGAGGAGGAAGACAACCAGGGTGCCGGCGACCAGGGCATGATGTTCGGCTACGCTTGCAACGAGACCGAAAACTACATGCCCGTTTCGCTCGACCTGGCCCACCTCATCATGACCACTCTCGCCGACATACGCAAGGAAGGCAAGGAAATGACCTATCTGCGCCCCGACTCCAAGAGTCAGGTCACCGTGGAATACAGCGATGACAACGTGCCCCAGCGCATCGACACCATCGTGGTGAGCACCCAGCACGACGAGTTCGACGATGACGACGACCGCATGCTGGCCCGCATCAAGGAAGATGTGCTCCATATACTTATGCCCCGCGTCAAAGCCCAGATACACAGCGAGAAGGTGCTGGCGCTCTTCGGCGACGACATCAAGTACTACGTCAACCCCACCGGCAAGTTTGTCATCGGAGGTCCTCACGGCGATACCGGTCTTACCGGCCGCAAGATCATCGTCGACACCTATGGTGGCAAGGGCGGCCACGGCGGTGGCGCATTCTCTGGCAAAGACTCGAGCAAGGTAGACCGCTCGGCTGCCTATGCCGCCCGCTACATCGCCAAGAACATGGTGGCTGCCGGAGTGGCCGATGAGATGCTCGTGCAGCTGGCTTACGCCATCGGCGTGGCAGAGCCCGTGAGCGTGTATGTCAACACCTACGGACGCAGCCACGTGGCTATGAGCGACGGAGAGATAGCCGCCAAAATCAAGGAGATGTTTGACCTACGCCCCAAGGCCATCGAGCGCAAGTTCAAGCTGCGCCAGCCCATGTATCTGGAGACTGCAGCCTACGGACACATGGGTCGCAAGAACGAGGTGGTGACCAAGACATTCACCAGCCACTATCACGAGACACGTACCATCGATGTAGAGCTCTTCACATGGGAAAAGCTCGACAGCGTGGACAACATCCGTAAAGCGTTCGACCTGAAATGATGCAACAGCAGACTGATACGCTGACCCACACGATGGACACGGCTGCCACACAGCAGCCCGCGGCCCATCACGAGCTCACCCCCGCCGAGGTGCTGAGCTGGCTGCCGCGCACGGCTACGCCCGCCCAGATGGACTCTGCCATCAGGGCCAACATCAAGCCATGCAAAATCACATGGAGCCAGTGTCCTGACACGCTCCATCTGCCTGGCTGGCCTGCGGGGAAGAGCTACAAGAAGTTCAGTCTGCCACAATATTATAAGGAATCCTTCTTCGCGAAGGATTCCCTTTTTCATCCCGAGCTGCGGGGAGGCCGACTGGGAGTGGCAGGCACGCCTGTGCCCTATACCATCGCCAACGACGACTTCTTCGTGAGCATCCTCCTGGGTGGATTCGTACTCATCATGGTAGCCTTCACCCAGAGCAAGGGTTTCTTTATGCGCCAGGTAAAGAAATTCTTCTACACCAATCACAGCGACAACACCACCGTCATCCCCGAGACCTCCAGCGAGATAAGATTCCAGGTGGCGCTGATGATACAGACCTGCCTGATGCTGGCACTGAGCTTCTTCTTCTATACCCGCACCCGAATAGGCGAAACATTCATGATAGAAACCTATCAGGTGATAGCCATTTACGTGGCAGTAATCATGGCCTATTTTCTGGTCAAAACCGCCCTGTCGTGGGTGGTCAACTGGACGTTCTTCGGCAGTAAAGAAAATTTACAGATTCAGAAGTCCAACCTCTTCGTGGCAGCCACCGAAGGCGTGGTGTTATTCCCTGTAGTCATGCTACAGACTTTCTTTGAAATGCCCGTCTATTTCACGCTCTTTTATGTAGGCTTGACCATCGCATCTGCCAAAATACTGACTCTTTGCAAGCAGTTTATCATTTTTTTCAGTAAGAATTCCCTTAGTTTCCAAATAATTTTGTACTTTTGTGCCCTTGAAATAGTACCTCTACTCATGCTTTGGGGAGGACTGACGATAATCAACGGGTATTTGAAAATAAATTTTTAGGACAAAATAATGAAGAAAATTTTAATCTCACAGCCAAAACCATCCAGTGAAAAATCCCCTTATTACGACATAGAGAAAGACTATGGAGTAGAGTGTGTCTTTCGCCCATTCTTCAAGGTTGAGGGATTAACCGCAAAAGAGTTTCGTCAGCAGAAAATCAACCTCCTCGATTATACAGCTGTGGTCTTCACCTCGCGCCATGCCATAGACAACTATTTCAAGCTGGCCAAGGAGATGCGCATCACCATCCCCGAGGACATGAAGTACTTCTGCGTGCTCGAGACCATAGCCCTGTATATACAGAAATATGTGCAGTATCGCAAGCGCAAGGTATTCTTCACCAATACTGGTAAAATCAAAGACCTCATCCCTCTCATGGTGAAGCACAAGACCGAAAAGTATCTCGTGCCGATGAGCGACGTGCACAACGATGATGTCGAGAAAATGCTCAACGAGAAGAAGCTGCACCACCAGGAGTGTGTGATGTATCGCACCGTGAGCAACGACTTCAGCGAGGAGGAGAAGAAGAAGTTTGACTTCGACATGCTGGTGTTCTTCAGTCCTACCGGCGTCAAGGCACTCAAGAGCAATTTCCCCGACTTCGAGCAGGGCGACATCAAGATAGCCGCCTTCGGTCCTGCCACCGCCAAGACCATCACCGATGAGGGTCTGCGCCTCGATCTGGAAGCCCCCAGCAAGGAACACCCGTCAATGACCAGCGCCCTCAAGGCATATCTCAGCAACAGCAAATAAGCACAACCATACCCATGTCGGCTGCTGAAAGATTCACGCTATCCAAGGAAGAGCGTATATGCAGCAAGAAGCTGATAAACGAACTCTTTACAGGAAACGGACGTTCGATGACGGCGTTTCCGCTGAGAGTTGTGTTTATGAAGCGCACCATCGTCGACGACCAGCCCCGTGCCGCGATGCTCGTGAGCGTGCCCAAGCGCTACTTCAAGCATGCCGTAGACCGCAACAGGGTGAAGAGACAGGTGCGCGAGGCTTTCCGACGCCACAAGTCGATTATTACCCAGAACCTCACCGACGACCACGAAGCCGTAGCCATGGCCTTCGTGTGGCTCACCGACGAGAAATTCCCTTCCTCTGAGGTAGAAAACCGTATGGTCAGACTCCTGACCCGTATCAGCGAATGTCTATGAACGCCCTCAAGTCTATAGGCCGCTGGATGGTAAAGGCGCTGACATGGCTCCTGCTTTTACCCATACTTTTCTACCAGAAATGTATCACCCCATTCACTCCGGCATCATGCCGATTTACCCCCACATGCTCTGAATATGCGCGACAAGCCATCGTCAAGCACGGGCCCATACGCGGACTCTGGCTCGCCGTGCATCGCATACTGAGATGCCATCCCTGGGGCGGTTCGGGCTACGACCCCGTGCCTTAGAGACCAAGACAGAAACAATGAACAAAAATATAAACAGAATGAAAAACTTTGTAGAAGAACTGAAATGGCGCGGTATGCTGGCGCAGATAATGCCAGGTACCGAAGAGTTTCTGCAGAAGCAGATGGTATCGGCATACCTGGGCACCGACCCCACCGCCGACTCACTCCATATAGGCCACCTCTGTGGCATCATGATGCTGCGACACCTGCAGCGCTGCGGCCACAAGCCCTACCTGCTCGTGGGAGGTGCCACGGGTATGATTGGAGACCCATCGGGCAAGAGCCAGGAGCGCAATCTGCTCGATGCCGATACACTCTACCACAACCAGGAGTGCATCAAGAAGCAGGTATCCAAATTCCTCGACTTCGACGGCAACGAGCCCAACAAGGCAGAGATGGTCAACAACTACGACTGGATGAAGGACTTCACCTTCCTCGACTTCGCTCGCGAGGTGGGCAAGCACATCACCGTCAACTATATGATGGCCAAGGACAGCGTGCAGAAGCGACTCAACGGAGAAGCTCGCGACGGACTCTCATTCACCGAGTTCACCTACCAGCTGCTCCAAGGCTACGACTTCCTCTACCTCTACCAGAGACACGGGGTGCAGCTCCAGCTCGGCGGTAACGACCAGTGGGGCAACATGACCACAGGCACCGAGCTCATACGTCGCACCCTCGGCTCAGAGGCCGAAGCCTACTGCCTCACCTGTCCGCTCATCACCAAGGCCGACGGCAAGAAGTTTGGCAAGACCGAGAGCGGCAACATCTGGCTCGACCGCAACCGCACCACGCCTTACGCCTTCTACCAGTTCTGGCTCAACGTGGGCGACGAGGAAGCCGAGAAGTACATCAAGATATTCACCTCGCTGGACCGCGAGACCATCGAGGCGCTCATCGACGAGCACCGTCAGGACCCAGGCCGCCGCGTGCTGCAGCGTCGTCTGGCAGAAGAGGTTACCGTAATGGTACACTCAGAGGAAGACCTGCAGATGGCTATCGAGGCCAGCAACATCCTCTTCGGTAAAGCCACCAAGGAGAACCTGCAGAAGCTCGACGAGGCCACACTGCTCGATGTCTTCGCCGGAGTGCCCCACTTCACCCTCGCCAAGGACCAGCTGGGTCAGCCCGCCGTAGAGCTCTTCACCCGCGACGATGTCAAGATTTTCGCCAGCAAGGGCGAGATGCGCAAGCTGGTACAGGGCGGCGGCGTATCGCTCAACAAGGAGAAGCTCGCAGCCTTTGACCAGGTCATCACCGCCGACGACCTCATCGACGGCAAGTACCTCCTCGTACAGCGCGGCAAGAAGAACTACTATCTTGTCACTGTGAAGTAAGAGCCATCTCTCATCGATACTGGAGGTGTATCTGCTACCATCAGGCAGATACACCTCTTCTCTTTTGTCACCCGGGCAGTTGATATGGTCAGCCCGAATTATCCCGACCTTTCTCTGGCGCAAGCCCTCTGCTCCCCGGCTCAACGCAAAGCTAAAGGAGGAGGGGGGGAGTTTGCCCAAAATAGGGTGGAAATGGCAAAAAAGTGGCGATAACGTGCGAAAAGGCATCAAAAAAGTACCCTTTTCGCACGTTATCGCCACTTTTTTCGTTTTTTCCCTTGTTTCGGGAGAGGTGGAGAGCAGCTTGGTGGGGAAATCGGGGCGCGAAATATGAATATCTGTGTTCGCTATGATAATATCATGCCCTGAATTAGTGAAAATAAAGCGCGGAAACAAGATTAAAAAGGTGCGCAGCGGAGTGGTGGGCACGGCAGGCGTGAGGGATGTGGTGCGCAGCGGGATGGCTATGAGGGCGGCTGTGGGGTAGGGGAATTGCGCTTATGCGGTACACCTTATTAAATTAAAGGGGAGTTTATTCGTATTTATCGGCATTTATCAGTAACTTTGCAGTCAACAATATTTTAGCTAAAATGGAACAAACATTATTGATTTATAACACGCTGACGCGCAAGAAGGAGGCGTTCAAGCCTCTGCATGCCCCCAACGTGGGCATGTATGTGTGCGGCCCCACCGTATATGGCGACCCCCATCTGGGCCACGCCCGCCCCGCCATCACGTTTGATATCCTCTTCAGATACCTGAAGCATCTGGGCTACAAGGTGCGCTATGTGCGCAACATCACCGACGTGGGCCATCTGGAGCACGACGCCGATGAGGGCGACGACAAGATAGAGAAGAAGGCCCGACTGGAGCAGCTCGAGCCTATGGAGATAGCCCAGCACTATACCAACCGCTACCACCAGGCTATGGATATGCTCAACGTGCTTCCCCCCTCGATCGAGCCCCACGCCACGGGTCATATCATCGAGCAGGAGCAGCTGGTGCAGCAGATTCTTGACAACGGCTATGCCTATGTGAGCAACGGCTCTGTGTACTTCGATGTAGAGAAATACAACAAAGACCATAAATACGGCATCCTCTCGGGCCGCAATCTGGAGGATGTCATCAACCACTCGCGCGACCTCGCCGGCACCGACGAGAAGCACAACCAGGTGGACTTTGCCCTGTGGAAGAAGGCCCAGCCCGAGCACATCATGCGCTGGCCCAGTCCCTGGAGCGACGGTTTCCCAGGCTGGCACTGCGAGTGTACCGCCATGGGTCGCAAGTATCTGGGCGACCACTTCGACATCCACGGTGGCGGCATGGACCTCATCTTCCCCCACCACGAGTGTGAGATAGCCCAGGCTGTGGCCAGTCAGGGCGACCAGATGGTGCACTACTGGATGCACAACAACATGATTACCATCAACGGCCAGAAGATGGGCAAGTCGCTGGGCAACTTCATCACTCTCGAGCAGTTCTTCACCGGCGACCACGCTTCGCTCGACCAGGCCTACTCGCCGATGACCATCCGCTTCTTTATCCTCTCTGCCCACTATCGTGGCACTGTAGACTTCTCCAACGAGGCTCTGAAGGCTTCGGAAAAGGGTCTGGAGCGACTCATCAGCGGCATTACCGACATGGATCGCATCCAGGCTGGCAAGGAGAGCGACGCCGAGACCCACAAGTTTGTGGCTGCGCTGCGCCAGAAGTGCTACGACGCCATGAACGACGACTTCATGACTCCCCTCGTGATAAGCTATCTCTTTGAGGCTTGCCACGTCATCAATACCCTCATCGACCACAAGGCTACCATCTCTGCCGACGACCTCGCCGAGCTCTCGTCTACGATGCGATTGTTTGCCTTCGACCTGCTGGGTCTGAAGAGCGAGAAGGGTATGAACAACGATGCCCGCGAGGAAGCCTATGGCAAGGTGGTCGACATGGTGCTCGAGCTGCGCGCCAAGGCCAAGGCCGACAAGGACTGGGCCACGAGCGACAAGATACGCGACGAGCTTGCCGCCGACGGTTTTGAAATCAAAGACACCAAAGACGGTGTGACCTGGAAACTGAACAAGTAACACAAACTGGATAACGACATGGAATATAACTTCAGAGAAATAGAGCAGAAGTGGCAGAAAAACTGGGTGGAGATGAACACCTACAAGGTAACTGAGGACGAGAACCGCAAGAAGTTCTATGTGCTCAACATGTTCCCCTATCCCTCGGGCGCCGGACTCCACGTGGGTCATCCCTTGGGCTATATCGCCTCCGACATCTTTGCCCGCTACAAGCGTCTGCAGGGCTTCAACGTGCTCAACCCTATGGGCTACGACGCCTACGGTCTGCCCGCCGAGCAGTATGCCATCCAGACGGGTCAGCATCCTGCCATCACGACCGTCAACAATATTGCCCGCTACCGCCAGCAGCTCGACAAGATAGGTTTCTGCTTCGACTGGGACCGCGAGGTGCGCACCTGCGACCCCGGATATTACCACTGGACCCAGTGGGCCTTTGAGAAGATGTTCAACTCTTACTACTCCAACACCCTGCAGAAGGCCCAGCCCATCAGCAAGCTCATCGAGCACTTCGAGGACAACGGCACACTGGGCATGGATGTGGCCTGCTCTGAAGAGCTTGTCTTCTCTGCCCGCGACTGGAAGAGCATGAACGAGCACGAGCAGCAGAAGACGCTCATGAACTACCGCATAGCCTACCTGGGCGAGACTATGGTCAACTGGTGTGCCGGACTGGGCACCGTGCTGGCCAACGACGAGGTGGTAGAGGGTGTGAGCGTGCGCGGCGGCTATCCCGTGGTGCAGAAGAAGATGCGCCAGTGGTGTCTGCGCGTGTCGGCCTACGCCCAGCGTCTGCTCGACGGTCTGGAGACTGTAGACTGGACCGACTCGATGAAGGAAACGCAGCGCAACTGGATAGGCCGTTCGGAAGGAACCGAAGTCCAGTTCAGCGTCAAGGACAGCAATGTACGCTTCACCATCTTCACCACCCGTGCCGACACCATGTTTGGCGTCACCTTTATGGTGCTTGCTCCCGAGAGCGAATATGTAGCCCAGGTGACCACCCCCGAGCAGCAGGCCGAGGTCGAGGAGTATCTCGCCTATGTGAAGAAGCGCACCGAACTGGAGCGTATGTCAGACCGCAAGGTCACTGGCGTGTTTACCGGTTCGTATGCCATCAACCCATTGACAGGCGACGCTCTGCCCATCTGGGTTTCTGAGTATGTGCTGGCGGGCTATGGCACCGGCGCCATCATGGCAGTTCCCGCCCACGACTCTCGCGACTACGCCTTTGCCAAGCACTTCTCGCTGCCCATCATCCCGCTGATAGAGGGTGCCGACGTGAGCGAGCAGAGCTACGACGCCAAGGAGGGCATCGTGTGCAACTCGCCCGTAGAGGGCAAACAGACCGAGTTCTCGCTCAACGGACTCACCGTCAAGGAGGCCATCGCTGCCACCAAGCGCTATGTGACCGAAAAGGGACTGGGCCGCGTCAAGGTCAACTACCGTCTGCGCGATGCCATCTTCTCTCGCCAGCGCTACTGGGGCGAACCTTTCCCCGTATATTATAAGGACGACATGCCCTACATGATACCCGAGCAGTATCTGCCCATCGAGCTGCCCGAGATAGACAAGTACGAGCCCACCGAGAGCGGCGAGCCTCCATTGGGCCGCGCCAGAAAATGGGCTTGGGACACCCAGAACAACCAGGTGGTCGACAAGGAGCTCATCGACGGCAAGACCGTATTCCCCATCGAGCTCTACACCATGCCCGGATTTGCCGGTTCGAGTGCCTACTATCTGCGCTACATGGACCCCCACAACGACCACGAGCTGGTAAGCCGTAAAGCCAACGACTACTGGCAGAATGTGGACCTCTATGTGGGTGGTACCGAGCACGCCACAGGCCACCTCATCTACTCGCGCTTCTGGAACAAGTTCCTGCACGACTACAATGTGACCTGCAAGGAAGAGCCCTATCAGAAACTCATCAACCAGGGTATGATACAGGGTCGCTCCAACTATGTATACCGCATCAACAACGACGACCACAGTGCCGCTCCGCGCTTTGTGTCGCTCGGCCTGAAGGACCAGTATGACGTCACACCTATCCACGTCGATGTCAACATCGTGCATGGCGACGTGCTCGACACCGAAGCCTTCAAGGCATGGCGCCACGAGTTTGCCAACGCCGAGTTTGTGCTCGAAGACGGCAAGTACGTCTGCGGATGGGCCATAGAGAAGATGTCGAAGTCCATGTTCAATGTGGTCAACCCCGACATGATCGTCGAGCAGTACGGCGCCGACACGCTGCGTCTCTACGAGATGTTCCTCGGCCCTGTAGAGCAGAGCAAGCCCTGGGATACCAATGGTATCGACGGCTGCCACCGCTTCCTCAAGAAGCTGTGGAACCTCTACTTCGACCCCCGCACCGACGAGTTCCGCGTCAACGACGACGAGCCCTCAAAAGAGAGCCTTAAGAGTGTGCACAAGCTCATCAAGAAGGTGACCGCCGACATCGAAAACTTCTCATACAACACTGCCATCTCTGCCTTTATGATTTGCGTCAACGAGCTGGGGCAGCAGAAGTGCTACAACCGCGAGCTGCTCACCATCCTGACCGTACTCATCGCTCCCTTCGCACCCCATATCGCCGAAGAACTGTGGAGCCGACTCAACATGAAGGGCAGCGTATGCGACGCCCAGTGGCCCGTATGCAACGAGCAATACCTGGTAGAGAGCGAGGTGCAGCTCACTATCTCCTTCAACGGCAAGGCCCGCTTCCAGAAGAAGTTTGCCGCCGATGCCACCAACGACGCCATACAGCAGGCAGTGCTCGCCGACGAGCTGAGCCAGAAGTATATCGACGGCAAGCAGGTGGTGAAGGTAATCGTAGTGCCCAAGAAGATTGTGAATGTCGTCGTGAAGTAATCGGGCGGCAACGCACACCAAGAATACTACATCAGAGGAAGTTGCCGCTTGCACACACCACAACCCGGCGTGTGCAAGACGACGACTTCTTTTGCTTAGAGACAAACAGTAAACAACAATACAACTATAACTCCTATGACAATCGACCGTAATATGATCTGGCAGGAGACGAAGGACTACTTCAACATCACCCTCGGACTCATGCTCTACACCTTCGGTTTCACCGTATTCCTGCTTCCCTATCAAATCGTGACCGGAGGCATCGCGGGTATCGGAGCCATCATCTTCTATGCCACCAAGTTCCCAGTGCAGTGGACATTCTTCATCATCAACGCCCTGCTCATCGTAGCGGCACTGAAGGAGCTGGGCATCAAGTTTCTCACCAAGACCATCTATGCCACGGTGGTGATAACCGTGATGCTCGACCTGGCTCAGAAGGTAGTGGAACAGCCCGACGGCACGTTCTACAAGCTCATGGGCGAAGGCAACGACTTCATGTCGCTCATCATCGGCTGTATGCTCACCGGTACGGCGCTTGCCATAGTCTTCCTGAACAACGGCAGCACCGGCGGCACCGACATCATTGCCGCTGTAGTCAACAAGCATTTCAATGTCTCGCTCGGCAAGGGACTCATCATGGTCGACCTCGTCATCATCAGCAGCTGTCTTGCCATCGATACCTTTGGTGAGTTTCCACAGCGATGCCAGATGGTGGTCTTCGGTCTATGCACGATGGTCATCGAGTGTACGATGATAGACTACGTGATGAACGTACAGCGCCAGTCGGTACAGTTTATGATTTTCTCCAAGGAATACAAGAAGATAGCCGAAGCCATCACGCGCAAGACCGACCACACACTGACCATCCTCGACGGTCACGGATGGTACACGGGCAAGGAGATGAAGGTCATCTGTCTCCTGGCCAAGAAGCGCGAGAGCGTGCTCATCTTCCGACTCATCAAGATGATAGACCCACGCGCCTTCGTCAGCCAGAGCAGCGTCATCGGTGTCTATGGAGAGGGCTTTGACCCCATCAAGGTCAAGATCAAGAAGAATAAGGAACACGAGCAAGAACTGCAACAGCAGCAACAAGAAAATGAATGATATGAACCCATCATCACACACCGCCCACAGCGCTGCCGAGGTGGAGCAGCAGGGCAGGGCAATAGTCTTTGCCACCAACAACTCACACAAGCTCGACGAGATACGTGCCATCCTCGGCGACAGGTTCAAGATACTGTCGCTCCGGGACATCGACTGCCACGTAGACATACCCGAGACCGCCAATACCCTGGAGGGCAACGCCATCCAGAAGGCACGCTACATAGCCGAGCATTACGGCTACGACTGCTTTGCCGACGATACCGGTCTGGAGGTCACTGCCCTCGGCGGCGAGCCTGGCGTACACTCGGCACGCTATGCCGACGGCACCGACCACGACTCAGAGGCCAACATGCAGAAGCTGCTCAGCCGACTCAAGGACAAGGACGACCGCAGGGCGCAGTTCCGCACCGTCATCTGTCTGGCCCGCAAGAGCGACATAGCCGACTACACCCTCTTCGAAGGCATCGTGCGCGGCACCATCGCCAAGGAGAAGCAGGGCAGCAGCGGTTTCGGCTACGACCCCATCTTCGTCCCCGAAGGCTACGACGAGAGCTTTGCCGCCCTGGGCGACGAGGTCAAAAACCGCATCTCCCACCGCGCCAGAGCCGTGGCCAAACTCGCCGATTATCTCAAACAGTAACTCACCCTCGACACTCTCGGTTATGAAACGCTATATCCTCACCATGCTCCTTGCCATCGCGGCAGTCTTCGTCTATGCCGACAACAGTCTGTGGAAGGCATATATGGCCTATCACGACATCACCCGGATAGAGCAGGGCGGCAAGAGACTCTATGTGCTTGCCTCGGGCAATCTCTTCACCTACAATACCGCCGACGGCGAGGTGCGCACCTTTGACAAGTGCAACGGACTGAGCGACTGCGCCATCAGCCACATCGCCTGGTGCCAGCAGGCAGCAAGGCTGGTCATCGTCTACAGCAACCAGAACATCGACCTGATGAGCGGGCGCAACAACGACGACATCACCAATCTGCCCGACTACTACCGCAAGAGCATGACCGAGGACAAGACCATCAACCACGTGTGTATCGACGGCGTCTACGCCTATCTCTCCACTGGTTTCGGCATCGTCAAGGTCAATGTGAAGAACGCCGAAATCAGCGAGACCTACAATCTGCATACCACCGTGGCATACAGCTATGTAGAAGGCGGCTATCTCTATGCTGCCCAGCGCGGCAAGGGCATCTACCGCGCCGCTCTCGGCACCAACATGATGGACCCAGCCAACTGGACCTACGCCCGAGCTTACAGCGATATATGGGAGACGCCCGACAGCAAGCTGCTCGACATGGTGAAAGACCTGGACCGTGGCGGACTCAAGTACAACAACTTCGGCTGTCTGCGCTTCTACAACGGCCGTCTCTACACCGTGGGCGGAGGCTACACCGTGAGCCAGGACCTGCATCTGCCTGGTGGCATCCAGGTTTATGACGGCAGTAACTGGGAGGTCTATCAGGACGATGTAGACAGCCAACTGGGCGACGGCTTCTTTGAAGACATCAATGCGATAGATGTAGACCCACGCGACGCCAACCACGTGTTTGTCTCGGGCCGTACGGGTATCTACGAGTTCAGCGACCAGCGGTTTGTGCGTCACTACAGTTATGACAACAGCGCCCTCTCGCCCACCTATCCCGACGACAAGATGTATGTGGTGGTGCATGATGTCAAATTCGACACCGAGGGCAATCTCTGGGCGCTCAACAGCATCAACAAGGAGAAGAATATCATACGTTTGGGCACCGATGGACAGTGGACATCACTCTACAAGGAACCTCTGAAGTCGCTGACCAATCTGCGCAACATCACCTTCGACAGCCGCAGCCTCATGTGGTTTGTCAACGACAGCTGGAAGAAGACCGGCCTCTTCTGCTACCAGCCCTCGAGCGACGCCATCAACAGCTATACCTCCTTCATCAACCAGGACGGCACCACGGTCAACGTGGAATACGTGCACTGCGTGGCCGAAGACAAGGATCATCAGATGTGGATAGGCACCAATGTGGGCCCTCTGCGACTCTCGCCCAGCGAGATAACCTCGCAGTCGCCCGTTTTTGAGCAGGTCAAGGTACCCCGCAACGACGGCACCAACTATGCCGACTATCTGCTCGATGGCGTCAACATCTCGTGCATCGTCATCGACGGCGGCGGACGCAAGTGGATGGGCACCTATGGCAACGGCATCTATCTCATCAGTGCCGACTGCATGACCCAGATAGCCCACTTCACCGAAACCAACAGCAAGCTGCTCTCTGACAATATCCAGGCGATGGCCATCAATCCCGCCACCGGCGAGGTGTTTATCGGCACCGACAAGGGACTCTGCTCCTACAGCAGCGGAGCCACCGAGCCCGTGGACGAGATGAACAAGGACAACACCTATGCCTATCCCAACCCCGTGAACCCCGACTATACCGGCCCCATCACCATCGTGGGTCTGAGCTACAATGCCGACGTCAAGATAGTCACCGCCTCGGGCACGCTCGTAGCCCAGGGCCGCAGCAATGGCGGTACCTTCGAGTGGAACGGATGCGACCTCAAGGGTCGCCGCGTGGCGAGCGGAGTGTATATGGTGCAGACTGCCACTGCCGACGGCAGCAAGGGCACCGTGTGCAAGATAGCCATCGTAAACTGAGGTGTCTATGCCGCCGAGCAACCATCCTTCTGAACGACTGGAGTGGCTGAGCCTGATGCGCGGGCTGAGCATCGTGCTGGTGGTGATGTTTCATGTGCAGCTGGTCGACATGGCCACCGGCGAGAATCACAGCCTCTGCACCACCCTGCCCACCATTTTCACTCCCATACGCATGCCCTTCTTCATCTTCACCTCGGGCGGGCTGCTCTACCTGAGCCGCATACGCCGCGAGTGGACCACCCGGGCACTCTATGCCGACAAGCTGCGGCGCATAGCCATCCCCTTTGTCTTCTTCGTCACCTTCTACTATCTTTTCAAGCTCCTGGCTGGCGCCTGGGCCAAGACTCCCGTGCCCCTGTCGCTCTCCTACTATGCCGAGTGCTTCTACCGGTTTACAGGGCATCCCTCGGCCCATCTGTGGTTTCTCGCCACGCTGCTCATGCTCATGGCACTCTATCCCCTCTTTGTAGCGGTATGCCGCAACCACACCGCCTCGGTGACGATGCTACTCTTCAGCGTGGGCATCTATCATGCCGACTTGGAGAACGTGCTGCCCGACGTGTTCTACATCAATCACCTACACCGCTATCTGGTCTATTTCTACTTCGGCATCTTCTTCTTCAGATACCGTCTCTACCGTTTCACCGACAGTCCGCTGGTCGCCGTGGCGGCCGTGGCAGTCTATGCCGCGTCCTACTGCGTCGTGGGCGGACTCGCCACATCCATGGCAGGCATCGTGATGTGCGTGGCTGTGGGGCAGAGCGTGGCGCGCCGTCTGCCGGGCCTCTTCGGCAGTTTCCGCGACTATATCTACCAGATTTATCTCATGTCGATGTTCTTCCAGGCCTTTGTCGAGCTGGTGCTGTGGAAGCGTCTCTTTTACGACGAGCGCCTTTTCCTGGTCTTCTATGCCCTCAATATCCTTGCAGGCATCTATCTGCCCACCCTCGTGGCGCGGTTGGCACAGCGACAGCCTTACCGCCTCGTGCGCCTATGCTTGGGCATCAAGGCGTGAGTGGCGTTCAGTCTGCCGCCTGTACAGTTCCGCCTATCACCTATATAATGGAGATGCGCCAGAACAGCCCTTATGAGCTATCCTGGCGCATCTTTTGTCTCCCAGCGTGACTTGCTGCATCAGCTCAGCGAGAGCATCTTCTCGATGGGCTTGACGGCGTCGCGCGCGATGGCTGGGTCTACCTCTACAGTAGGCCATCCGTAGCGTAGCGAGTTGTATATTTTGAGCAGCGTATTCTTCTTCATGTATTCGCACTCGTTGCAGCTGCAGCCCACACCCTCGCTCATCTCGGGCGGAACGGGGTAGAAGTGCTTGTCGGGACAGGTGCGCTCCAGCTCGTGCAGAATGCCAGCCTCGGTGGCCACGATAAACTCCTGCTTGTCGCTCTGCTGGGCGTAGGTGAGCATGGTGGCTGTGCTGCCCTTGACATCGGCTACAGCCAGCACCGGAGCCTTGCACTCGAGGTGGGCCATAACCACGGCGTCGGGGTGCTCGGCCTTGAGGCGAACGATGGCGTCGACAGAGAACTTCTCATGCACGTGGCAGCCGCCGTTCCAGAGCAGCATCTGGCGACCGGTGACACTGTTGATATAGTTGCCCAGATTGTAGTCGGGGCCGAAGATAATCTTCTCGTCCTTGGGGAAGGCGTCTATCACCTTCTTGGCATTGCCACTGGTCACCACACAGTCGGTGAGCGCTTTGACGGCAGCCGTGGTGTTGACATACGACACCACCTTATAGCCCGGATGCTCGTCCTTGAACTTCTTCAGGTCTTCTGCCTTGCAACTGTCGGCGAGCGAGCAGCCAGCCGTGAGGTCGGGGCATATCACTGTCTTTTCGGGCGAGAGCAGTTTGCAAGTCTCTGCCATAAAGTGTACGCCACACATCACCATCACCTTGGCATCGGTCTCTGCCGCCTTGCGCGCCAGAGCCAACGAGTCGCCCACAAAGTCGGCTATCTCCTGTATCTCGCCTACTGTATAATAATGTGCCAGGATGATGGCATCCTTCTCCTTACACATGCGGCGTATCTCCTGTTTGAGATTCAGACCTTGCTCAACGGGTTCGTCTATGCAACCCTTGTCAATCCACTCTTTGTTCACCATCATTATTATATTTTTTATTTATATCTTATTTCCTTATTCTTAAACTATAACTAAATACACTGTGGAAAAGTGGATAACTTATAGCCTTATTGTTTGCAGATTTGCATTATACACATTTGGCAGTCACTTATACACACCTGTGTCTAATATTAATCGGCTGAATGACAACAGTAAATGTAGTTATACACCATCTGCGTATATCTTGCAAAGTTAATAAGTTTATATCTTTTGACCATATAAAAGTATGGAAAACTTGCTGAAAACTGTCTAATTTCTCTGTGGATATCCCACCCTGAGCTCCGCGCACCCCAATAGTGTGGATATCTGCATAGGTTATGCACGCGGTTATACATAGGTTATCCACATGGTTATCCACAGCGCTGTCGGTGCATATAGCTATATATGATATATATAGTGAAGACACCACCGGTCATCGCATAACGACATCCGCCGACGTCGGGATGATGTTTGTCGGCTCGTATCGGAAGGTACGGGCTTCCGTATCTTCCGATACGTATCCGCGTTTCATCCGATACGAGCATCCGCGCCGTCCGATACTTATCGCCGAAGGTGGTCTCGGGATGGCTATCTATGGTCACTGTGTTTGCCATCCTATAAAAATAACTTGGGTAAGAAAGTTGGAATCCCGATAATTGCCAGTATCTTTGCAGATACCTTCATCTATTATGATGTCATTCGTCAGGCTGCAGACCTTAAAGCCCATGAACTCCTTGCACGGTAATGTGATCCGCAAGAGCGCAGCGATGCTTTGCGCCATCGCGAAGAGGCCGAGAACAAATGCAGGTTGGTCGATAGGATGAGGGTCTGGAAGCATAAGCCGTCGGATATAGTCGCCGAAAGCATCAGTATCGGCGATATCCGGGTGACTCCTTTCTCCAACTGTCATAGCATCTTACACAAGGACGCAGATGCTGAATTGTGATTTAGGAGAAACGCTTGAGATTGTAATGTGTGCTCATATTGTTATAGTCATTATTACCTTAGTGGTTTACCAAATCAGCGATGTGCTTTTTGCATATATTCTTGAGTTTGTTGAGTAACAGGAGGAACAGCAGGAGGAGAATGCCGCTTAATGAGTCGTCTATATTCATGGAGAATACTATGCTGTCGTATATGCCGTGAGCCAAAATAGGACCGACGAGTATCAATGCGCATGTCTGCCAGTTGCGCACGATTCGGAAATGCCATAGCGAGTAATAGAATCCCATGATGACAGCATCGAGGAAATGACCTGGAACGGCAAACAAGGCTCTCGCTATACCGACGCTTATCCATGATTCGTAGTTGTCGAAAAGGTAGAGAACATTCTCGATAGCAGCAAATCCCATACCTATACATACGGCATACACGATGCCGTCGAAGTGTTCGTCGAAGTATGGGTTGTTTCTCAACAGCAGCCACAGCATCACCAACTTTGCCACCTCTTCTGGTATCGCAGCCATAAAGAAGGCATTGAATATGGCGCTGCCTATGTTTGAAACCTCGTCATTGGAAAATTCGGTAATCGCTTCAAATGGTATGACTATCATCAGAGTAAGCAGTGCCGAGAGTATGCCATAGATGAATGCCTTTATGAGCAACTTTGTCGGTTCGGGTTGCTTGCGGTCTTTACGGTAGATGTACCAAATCACAACTGCTACTGGCGCGATGGCAGCTAATATTACTAAGACATTAAGCATAAATAAACAGATTGATGTATTAACGTTTTATGGATAGGTTGACTCTTTATCGGTTGTCAGGATATCTCTGCGTAGTATGGCAGAGAGAGTGGGGATTGCCTCCCGGTCGTCAGTGGCTCTTGCTGTACATGTGCTCTATGTGCTGGCGCAGATATTCCTTGAACTCGTCGTTGCCCAGCACCTCGATGTCGTCGTAGAGACCTAACACAAAGCGGCCTATACCAATGTAGCTGCATACATCGAGGTCGAGCCTGAAGTGTCGCTCATCATGAGGAGTCATACAGTCTGCGGCGCGTGGCACCTCTTCGCGTAGCAGATTGGCAGAGAGCTGCCCCAGTATCATGCTGACCGGGTGGCGCTCTTCGGCACAGAACATGAACGCGTCGGTAAACATCTGCCGGTGGCGGTCTTCGTAGCTCCACAGCATGTCAATGATTTCCACATCGCCCATGCGGGCTATCTTGAAGGTTTTGTTGAGGCCGGTGCTGGGCTCGTAGCAGCGCACGTCCATATTGTCGTTCATGAAGGCGAAGGGTTCTACTATGCGGTCGGTCACAGTCTGGCTGTGGGGCGACGAGTAGTTGCATATCTTGACCATCTGCTTGAACTTGATGGCTTCGTAGAGCCTGTCTATATTGTGGGAGAGCTGCTGGTTGGCGGTGATGTCGGTAAGTATGCGCAGGTCGTAGAACTTGTCGAGCTTGTGGCGTATGCTCTCGGCGAGGGCATTGTTGTCGTCGGTGCCGCTGATGAGCCGTCTCAGCAGCACAGCCTCCTGCTCGGTGAAGTCTATGCTCTCGTGGAGTTTGCGGAAGAAGGGCGAGTGGCGGTCGAGCCTGTAGTAGGTGCCCGACTTGACGAGTCTGAAACCGGCATCGCGGAAGAAGTCGAAGTAGTAATACAGATTGCGCAGCGAGATGCCCACACGGTCGCAGAGCTGTGCGGCGGTGTAGTTCTTGTTCTCGGTCATCAGTAGCAGCAGGTCGAGCTCGCGCTGCAGTTTGTCGTGTCTCATTTACTTGATGTTTCGGGGGTGATGGTTGAGTATCTGTTCGCGCAGGGTGGTGGTGTCGATGTGCGTATAGATTTCGGTGGTGGCTATATTCTCATGCCCCAGCATGGCCTGGATGGCTCTCAGGTCGGCCCCTCCCTTGAGCAGCGCTGTGGCAAAGCTGTGGCGCAGCGTGTGGGGCGAAATGGGCTTGTGGATGCCTGCCGCGAGTGCCGCCTGGCGTATGATGTAGAACACCATGATGCGGGTGAGATGGCTGCCGCGCCGCGAGAGAAACACATAGTCTTCTTCGCCGGGCTTGATGCGTAGATGGCAGCGGTCGGCATACCACAGCTCGAGCTCGTGGAGCGCCGTGTCGGAGATGGGCACCAGCCGCTCCTTGCTACCCTTGCCCATGATGCGCACAAACCGCTCCTCGGCATATATCGCCGATAGCTTCATGTTGACCAGTTCGCTCACGCGCAGTCCGCAGGAGAAGAGCACCTCGATGATGGCCCGGTTGCGCTGTCCCTCGTTGGTGCTCAGGTCTATGCTTGCCTTCATCCTGTCTACCTCTTCGGGCGTGAGCACCTCGGGCAGCCGCTCTCCCGTCTGTGGCGACTCGAGCAGCTCGGTGGGGTCGTTGTCCATGCGTCCGTCTACGAGCATGAACCTATAGAACGAGCGCAGCCCGCTAATCATCCTTGCCTGCGACGCCGGCCCGATGCCCATGTCTCTCAGCGTGCAGACAAACTGCTGCAGGTCGGAGAGCTCGATGCGGTCGATGCTCACCCCCCGCTCATGGCTGAAGGTGACCAGGTGCCCGATATCGGTGAGATAGGCAGCCACGGTGTTGGGCGAGTAGTTCTTCTCCAGTTTGAGATACCTGGCATAGGCCCTTGTCAGTGAGCCCGAAGCTGGAGTGGCGCTGTGCATGTCTTCTGTCATAGGTATGGGCATCAATATGGGGCGTGGTACATGAAAAAAGCGGATGATTTATTTTGTACTTAGCCCGATTTAAGCTAATTTTGCAACAAGCATACAGCCTTGCGGCTATGCCGTTTACAAAGTTAATACGAATTGGGATGGTGTCAAAACAAATCAAACGGTTTTTTCTAAAAAAAGCATCATCCCCCAATACGCTACGATGATGAAAATACAAATTATCAATGGCCCCAACCTCAATCTGCTCGGTATCAGAGAGCCAGGCATCTACGGCCACGACTCCTTTGACGACTATCTTGTCCATCTGCGTACCCTCTATCCCGAGATAGAGATAGACTACTATCAGAGCAATGTCGAGGGCTATCTCATAGACCGTATGCAGGAAGTGGGCTTCGACTGTGACGGCATCGTGCTCAATGCCGGCGCCTATACCCACACCAGTGTGGCTCTGCACGACTGCATCCGCTCCATCCAGGCACCCGTCGTCGAGGTGCATATCAGCAACGTACACCAGCGCGAAGAGTTCCGCCACCACTCCATGATATCCTCAGCCTGCCGGGGAGTGATAGCAGGATTCGGACTCGACTCCTATCGTCTCGCCATCGAAGCCCTGAAAGCCAAATGACCATAGACCAGTATATCCGACAGCATATAGACCCCGAGGGAGACTATCTCTACCGCCTCTGGCGTGCCACCAACATCCATACCGTGCACGGCCGCATGGCCTCGGGCCATCTCCAAGGCCGTCTGCTCAAGATGCTCGTAGAGATGATACGCCCGCAGCGCATACTCGAGGTGGGCACATTCAGCGGCTACAGCGCCATCTGCATGGCAGAGGGACTGGGCGAAGGCGGCAAGGTATATACCTTTGAAATCAACGACGAGATGGAAGACTTCACCCGACAGTGGATAGAAGGGTCGCCCGTGGCCGACCGTATAGACTTCCGCATAGGCGACGCCAATGTCGAGGCGCCCCAACTGGGCATCATGTTCGACATGGCCTTTGTCGACGGCGACAAGCGCACCTACCGCGAGACCTTCGACACGCTGCTGCCCATCATCAGGCAGGGCGGCTACATCATCGCCGACAACACCCTGTGGGACGGACATGTGGTAGACCCCGCCTACGCCAAAGACAGCCAGACCCACGGCATAGACACCTTCAACGACTACATAGCCCGCGACACCCGTGTGGAAAAGGTCATTCTGCCCATACGCGACGGACTCACCATCATCCGCAAGAAGTAGAAAAACGGCGCCGCCGGAACGAAATCGACCGATTTGTTTTGTATTATGGGCGATTAGAGCTATATTTGCAACTGTTATCTACCGAAATCAAGTAGTGAATATATTATATAAGGTATAGAAACCGTAAATTAAAATCATTAAATAACCTTCAACGATTATGGCAAACTTATTAGATGAGACCCAAGGTCCGGTCAACGACAATGGCCGTGATGTACATGTGATAGACCGTCAGCTCCCAGTGACCATCACTTTCCGTTCCACCCTCTTCGAGATAGCCTTGTGGGTGACCCTCCCGCTGCTCACCCTCATCTACGTGCTGGCTATGGGCGACCAGCTGGCCGACCCCACCACTGTGGCCATAGGCGGCTGCGTGGCTGGCGTGCTGCCAGGAGTGGTATTCATCTTCATGAAGATTTCGGCGCGCAACTATTTTCTCAAGCTCGAGCAGCGCATCCAGGCCGAGGCGTCCAATATAGACAACTATCTGGAGCAGCGCGTGCAGATACTGCAGAACGTGGTGGGACTGGTAAACCGCGCCATAGACCTGGACAAGGACGTGATGAAGGCCGTGGCTGCCCTGCGTGGCGGCAAGGTAAACGAGGCCAACCGCAGCGACGTCAACAGCCAGCTCAATATGGCTTGTGGCCGTCTCTTCCCCCAGGTTGAGGCTTATCCCGACCTGAAGGCCCACCAGGCCATAGCCGACGCCATGCAGCAGAACAACTATCTGCAGCGTGAGATTACGGCTGCCCGCACGGTCTACAACAGCCGTGTGACCCAGTGGAACACCGACCTCTTCTCCTGGCCTACCAAGATGATAGTGGCTGCACGACAGGGATATACCACACGTATACCTTTCACCGCGTCGGCAGAGACCCGCGAGATGGCCCGCAGCAAGTTCTTCTAAGCCGGGGGCTATGACAGAGGATATCTATGACCCCCTGGACGAGTATGCAAGCAAGTTCCGTCCGCGCTTTGAGCAGGTAGCCAAGGAGACCTTTGCCCAGCTCGCCCGTGAGGCCAATGTGGACGTGGCTGCCAACCGTGAGACCTGTCGTCTGCTGGATATGACCGAGGACGAACTGGGTTCGGTGAAGTCGAGCATCAACTGGACCACCTTCTTATGCGTCGTCCTCTGGTGCGGACTGGCCGTAGGCGGATGGGTGCTCTACTCCCAGTGGCAGGTGATAGACTCGTGGTATGTGGTGGGCATAGGTCTGGCCATGGTGGTGGCATTGATACTGCTGCTGGCCAAGGTGCATCCCCGACTGTCGCAGCTGAAGGACGAGCGCGACAATCTGCAGGACAAGGCAGAGCAGTACAGGGCTGAGGCGTGGCGCCAGATGGAGCCCCTCAACCGGCTCTACGACTGGGATGTGCTGATGCGCATGATGACCCAGACGGTGCCCAGACTGGAGTTTGACCCTTACTTCACCACCCAGCGGCTCGCCGACCTGCAGGAGATCTATGGCTGGGACGGCTCGTTCAACAAGGAGCGCTCGGTCATCTACTCCCACTCCGGACTCATCAACGGCAACCCCTTTGTGCTCTGCCGTACGCGCAAAATGGAGATGGGCAGCAAGACCTATCAGGGCTCGAAGACCATACACTGGACCACCCGTGAGCGAGGGTCGGACGGCAAGATGCAAACCGTGCACCACTCTGAGACCCTCATAGCCACCGTCACCGCGCCCTATCCCGAATACTACGAGAAGACCCGTCTCATCTATGGCAACACAGCTGCCCCCGACCTGAAGTTCTACCGCCAGCAGAGCGGTATGGCCAACCGCGAGGGCTCGCTCTCCTACAAGTGGAAGCGGCGTAAACTGAGAAACAAGGCACGCGACCTGGACAACAGCGACTTTGCCATGCTCACCAATGAGGAGTTTGAGGTGGCCTTTGACACCAGCAACCGCAACAACAATCAGCAATATGCGATGCTCTTCACGCCTCTCGCCCAGTCCAGCATGCTCAAGCTGCTCAGAGACCAGGAGGTGGGATATGGTGATGATTTCGATTTCGGCAAAAACTGCATGATCAATACCATCATCTCTGACCATATCCAGAGCATGGACCTCGACATGGACCCCGCAGGTATCACAACTACAACTACGACCAGGCCGAGCGCGACTTCTATACCCTCAATGCCGGCTACTTCCGTGCCATCTATTTCTGTCTGGCTCCGCTGCTCTGTGTGCCTATGTATCAGCAGATACGCTCGCAGCAGGACATCTATGGCCGCGATATGCAGCGCCGCAGCGCCTTCTGGGAGCACGAGGCGCTGGCCAACTTCTGGGGTCAGGACCGCTTCAAGCATCCTCTCTGTGTGACCGACTGCATCCTGAAGACCCAGTCCAAGAGCGAAGCCGACGGCAATACCCGCGTCACCGTCTTTGCCCATGGCTACCGCGTAGAGAAGCGCGTGACCTATGTGAGCAAGTGGGGCGGCGACGGTCGCACCCATCAGGTGCCTGTCTACTGGGACGAGTATCTGCCCGTGACGGGTCAGGGCAGTATGCACATGCAGGAAGACAACAGCCGCGAAGACCCTGCCACCACCCAGCGCCAGCGTTTGGACCACATAGCCCAGGTGCTCGACCGTGCCGGCATGTCTGTCTACCGTCGGCACATCGCCTCGAAGATATAACCCAAGTTTCACCTTATTATATTATACGCGCAATGAAACCTGTAAGACTCAAATTATCTACCGTTGACCAAGCCTTGCCCACCGGCGCATCGCGCTTCTGGGGCAACCCCGACCTTCCACGCGGATTTGACTATCCCATGTACAAGGACTTTGAGGGCGACGACGTGCCCTATGTGTTTGTGTGCCAGCTGGACCTGAGCGAGCTGGCCCAGATGGACGCCGAAGGGGTGCTGCCCCACAAGGGACTGCTGTCGTTTTTTGCCAAGATAGACCACTACACGGGCAACTACTTTGACACCGACAGCATAGGCAGCGCCATCAGCGATACCGACGATGTGAGGGTCTTCTACTTTGAAGATACCCGCGACATGGAGCAGGTGGTGCTCATCGACGACGATGATATCCCCATGGCGTTTCATGAGATGAAGATTGAGTGTACGATGGAGGAGAGTATGGAAGACCACTTTGTGATGGCCGAGCCTACCTACCGTGAGTGGGAGACCTGGGACCATCCCTACGAGGACTGGCAGATACTCCTGCAGATAGACTCGTGTGAGGGCAGTGACTTTGCGCTCAACTTCATGGACTGCGGCGTGCTCGACTTCCTGATAGACCCTGCCGACCTCGCCGCCCGCCGCTTCGACCGCGTGCGCGCCATAGTGCTGTCTACCTGAGATACGCAGACATAAGACAAGAGGGTGTTATATAGTGAACCATTTTTTCCTCCCCGTCCGCTGACAGGTGTGGATTAAAAGTGTTATCTTTGCAATAAAGTTGGGAAATAATGGCAAAGAAAGATATAACATCTCATGCGGAGGTCGCTAATGGTGATGTCTGCGATACAGAATGCAAGGCCACAAATAGTGCTCCTGTGGATGGACAGGCAGAGGTGGTGAAGGTGATGACATGCGGTGACCGGCTCAGCATGGACTATGTGCGTTCTCATATTTATACTATACGAGGGGTAAATGTAATGGTCGATGCTGACCTTGCAGCCATGTATGGTGTGGAAACCAAACAGTTGAAACGTCAGGTGAAGCGTAATATAGAACGTTTCCCCGACGACTTCATGTTTGAACTGACATCAGAAGAGTATGAATCTTTAAGGTGCCAAAATGGCACCATAGAGAGCGGTAGGGGGCAGCATTCAAAGTATCTTCCTTTTGTCTTTACTGAGCAGGGAGTCTCCCAGTTGTCGGGTATCTTGAGGAGTGAATATGCTATAGAGGTGAATATCCGCATCATGCGTGCTTTCGTAGCCATGCGTCGCTTCCTCTCGGCCAATGCCGGTATGTTTCAGCGTATAGAGAGGCTGGAACATCATCAGATGCTGACTGACCAGAAGATGGAACAGGTGCTGAAGCGTATGGACGAGCTTGCTCCTGCCATCACTCCTGAACAAGTCTTCGCCACAGGTTGCGTGTGGGACGCTTGGAGCTATGTGTCCAAGCTGGTTCGTAGTGCCAAGCAACGCATCATCCTTATTGATAACTTTGTGGACGAAAGAGTGCTCCTGCTGTTGACCAAGAGGGCTGAAGGGGTTTCGGCAACCATCCACTCTCGCTACACACAGCAATTCCTGTTGGATCTGGAGAAGCACAACGGGCAATACGAGCCGATTGAGTTTGTGCAGACGCCTCACAAATCCCACGACCGTTTCCTTATTATAGATGATGATGTGTATCTCATGGGTGCCAGCATAAAGGACATGGGCACAAGCCTTTGTGCCATAACAAGGCTGGAGATGAAGCCCGACACGATAATGTCATTGTTAAGGTAGGCAGAATTCGACTTTACAACAGAACGGAAACAGCAGATAGAAATCTTTGATATACGAAAGTCAAACGTAAAACAGAAAATTATAAAAAGAGCATTGGTGTGTATTCTCTCTCTTGTGGCTTGCCTTTTGACAGGCGCTCAAGGTAAAGTGCGTAGTTCGAAGTTGGAGAGCATTACGGTTCAGGACGGCTATGTGTATTATTATCTGAGAGGCATGGAGAAGACTTTTACGGTAATGTTCTTGGCTGACACGCATTTTACTATTGAGGATGAACGGGGACGTGAGTTCTATGATAACACCCGACGGATGGGTGGAGCTGCTGTTCAACCTCAGAATTATGGCAAAAGCAATGGGCGGGAACGGGCTCTTTTGCGTTCGTTGGATAAAGCAAAAAAGGAACAGGCTGCGCTGGTCATATTGGGAGGCGACATTGTCAACTTCCCCTCGCTGGCTTCTGTAGAGCATCTCAAAGCCATGCTGGATGCTTCGGGGCTGAATTGGACTTATACGGCAGGCAATCATGATTGGCATTATGAGGGCGAACCAGGAACGTCCTTTGCCCAAAGGGAGAAATGGTAGCAGGCCAACCTGAAGCCTCTCTACCAAGGCCAGAATCCTCTCTATTCTGCTCAGGTCATTAACGGAATCAATTTTGTCACGATTGACAATTCTCTCTTTGAAATCACAGAAGAGCAACTGAAGTTCTTCAAGAAGCAGGTGGAAAGGGGACTTCCTGTGGTGCTTTCCATGCACATCCCTGTTTATGTGCAAGGCCATGATATTGACTATGGATGTGGCAGCCCGCATTGGAACAAGGCAAATGACTGCTATTATGAGATAGAAAGACGCGAATAGGATCACCTTTCCAATAATAAGGGTTTTCTTCTACTGGTACAGATTTGTCCCACTTATTAATAGGGGCTTGTTCTTCTACCAATTGTTTCTCTTGATTATTATAGGTATCTGTCATAGTCTGAAAATCAAGCATTTCTTCTCGAACTACTTCGGTTTTTTGATTTACTTTCTTTGCTATATACTGTTTTAATGTTCTTGCTTAACTATGGGAGGGGTAGCCCATTATAATTTGAGTGTAAAGATACTAAAATCATAATTGTTTTCAGTGCAAATTGTATACTTTAACGTTCAATTCTTGTAAATATCAGTATAATTGTCAAGCCCATCTACCATAATACCACAAAAATGGCACTCTATAAAGGAATTGAATGGTGACTATTGCCAGCTATATTAAGCCCCAAAACAGTCATTAGGCCGTTTGAGGTGTTATGTTATGACCTATTTGGGTTAATAAGCCATTCTGACATTGTCTACCCATAGCGTGTTGCCGATGGAGCCTATGTAGGCTCCGCCGTGACTGGAGTCAAACTGCAGAATAAGGTGGGTAGGGATGTCGTCGGCGTGTGCCCATCCTATCTCTTTGACAGGCACCATCTTGCCCTTGGAGTTCTTGGCCCACTTGGTGTCGTCGCCAGTAATCAGCCCCATGTAAGGCTTGTAGAACGGCTGGTGGGTGATGTCGCCATAGTGGATGGGGAAGGAGGCGTCTTCTACCCATCCGTTGGTGTTGTTGTCAAAGCGCACCACCATGGTGCCCACGCGCTTGGCGTAGAGGTTGCCCTTGGCGTCTTCCCATCGTTTCTGCAGCAGGCAGATGCAGTCGCACATGTCTATGCCTGGCACGGTCTTCACTTTAGAGAAACCTGTCTCCTTGATGCGGTTGAGCTGGCCTGCGAGCTTTACCTTATAATCAAACATCAGCGCCTTGGGTCTTGCCGTGAAGCGCATGCCCGCATCGAGTTTGGCCATGGGGTTGGAGGTAGAGGTGATGGGTTCGAGCATCTGTCCGAGGTAGATGCTTCCGGCAGCCAACACCTTGATATTGACGATACCCAGCACCTTGCACGTCTCGATATGGGTGACGAGCTTGGCGCAATAGCCATGTCCAGGGTGGGTGTCGCGGTAAACTGACTGATTGGTCTTGATGATGCCCGACACCTTGGCCATGACATTGGATGTGCCCCATGGCGAACCAGCCCAGTTGACATAAGGTGTATTTCGCTTCCATGCCTTTGCGGGTGCAATCTCATAGAGTGTCTTCAGTTGTCCGCCGATGATGGCGCTCTCTTTCACTTGGCGTGTGACCCATTGGTTCATGTCGCCATACTTGATGAGTACGGTTTTGGAGTACAGAGCGCTATCGTAGTCTGTCTGTAGCGTGTCTTGTTCACTTCTATAGTCGGCCTTTACCACAACGGCCATTCCCATGATGAGGGTGACTCCAAGAATTATTTTCTTCATACTCTGTTTTCCTTTCATTTTAGAGTTGTCTATGGTTGGCTCGCTCATGGCGACGGGTACTTGTTATTTCATCCTCTTCTTCATCTGCTCCATGTCGATGGGTTGCATACACGCATCGTAGGTGCGTGGCTGGTTGTGATCGTCGATGAAGAGGCGGGGATGGTCTGTATATGACTGGCTGGCCAACGACAGTGAGTCGTTGCGGTAGCGTGTGGCTACACCGCCCATAGATAGCAGAGTATGAAACACGCTGTTGCTCTCGGCAGGGCGATGCCTGTTGGCGGCAAGGTGTGTCACGATGTCGGCATGGTGCTGCTGGTAGACGGGTGAGGTCCACACCACGAGAGGCACATGGAGCTGCCAGTAGGATGGGAACGGTGAGGCGTGGAGGAAGAGATTGCGATGGTCGTCGAAGATGTCTTCGCCATGGTCTGACGTATACATCATCGCCGCACAGCCGCCTGTACCTTCGAGCGCCGTCATCACCTGGCTGAGCAGCAGGTCGGTATGGCGAATGGTGTTGTCGTAGGCGTTGATGAGCTGCTGTCGGTATGACCGTTTGGCGCCGTCATAATGGTCGGGGGTAAAGATGCGTGCGGCCTTGGGGTAGCGGTCTGCGTAGTTGAAATGAGAGCCATAGGTATGGAGTACCACAAACAGGCGTTGGCCTCGATGTGCTGTCAGTTGTTGCTGCAGTGGTGTCAGCAGATAGGTGTCGTCGGTAGTCTCGGGATGACGGTCGCGCAGGAACAGACAGTAGTCGGCCTGCTCGCCGAGGTAGTCGATCAAGGAGTGGTTGCGCTGTTGGTTGCTCAGAAATACGGTGTGATAACCCGCCTCTCTGAATGCCTGCATGATGCCCTTGGTGTGGTAGAGTATGTCGTAGTTGTCGGCATCGGCCATCGACAACAGGATGGGTACGCTCTTGTGTGTGGTATTGCTTTGGCTCATGTAGTCGGTGAAGACTGTCAGTCCGTGTGCTTTGGACAGTAGTGGGTTGGTAGGTCGGTGGTAGCCATACAGTTGCCAGTTGTCGGCACGGCTGGTCTCGCCGATGACCAGCACCAGCGTCTCAGGCACGGAGTCGGTGAAGGTGTAATGGGCGTGGTAGCTGAAGGATGCCGATACCGAGGGATAGTCGGTGGTGGCTTTCTGCCGGGTGAGCGCGATGCCAAAGTTGTATACGGCATTGAGAGGGAACAGGTCGGTCGTGGGCGCATAAGGGGTGACTCCCGCGAGTACTGTGGTGATCACTGCTGTGCTTGCGGTGGCTATGAGTGCTGGTCGGCGCTGTCGGCGCAGGAGTGTCTTGTCCAGATATAGGTGTCGCCGCCACAGTATGGCTGCCAGCGTGAGCGTGGGGATATAGATGATTACCACCCATACGATGGCAGGCATCAGTTGTGAGAGCAGTTCGCCCACCTCGCCCGGGTTTGTGGTGACGAGGTTGAGCCACATGTCGACGGCGATAGGTCCGCGCCCATAGAGATAGGTGAGTACCATCTGAAAGGCGCCTAAGAATAGCAGAGGAAAGAGCAGGATGATGGTGCGCCCCACCTTGCGCGAGAGAGTCAGCACCAACCAGTAGGCAGCCAGAGGCGTCACCACATTCAGCAGGCGTCCGCTCCATGAGAGCGACTCGGTAACGGCCAATATCAGGTTGGGAAGGATGAGTACCCCAAGAAATATGAGAAAGAATGTTTTTTTCATAAACATTGGTTTTATTGAGCCTCAAGCCGGGCATCCTGCGCTACCCTTAGAATGCCTCATTGATATTGAATATAAAACCTGTGCCTCTGCGGCTGAACCCATAGTCGAGTCGCACGTTGACACCTTTTTTGAACTGCCAACGGTAACCGATGCCGGCGTTGGGCAGAATCTGTCGGAATCGCAGGCTGCCATAGTCGGGAAACACTTCGGCGGCGCCTAACCATACCACCATGCCATTGCGATGCCAGATATGCTGGCGTAGCTCCACTTGGGCGTCGATGATATTCTTGTCGCGATAGCGCCCCTCGTAGTAGCCGCGCATACGATTGCTCGACCCCACATCAGAGAGCATGGGCCAGGGCACGTGGCCTGCCGATTGTCGTGTGTGAAATTCGCCCGCAATGACGGCACCTCTCCAGGCACGGCGATAGGTCGACACTTGCAACTCGCCCGACCAGTAGGTGTCGTTGTTGCCCAGGAATGTAGGGTTGGCTGTGAGGTCGGCCTGGACAAACCAGCCTCGAGAAGCGTTGAGCATGAAGTCGCGCGAGTCAAACGTATAGCTCAATCCCACCGACACGTCGCTCACCGTGAGCGGTTGTCCGGCCAGCAGTTGAGGAGCGCGGTTCTTGAGCTTGTAGGCGTGTACGTATTGGTAACGCACAATGGGACCGAGATAGGTGTAACGGTTGAGCGGCACAAGAAAACGTGCCATCACCTCAAACTTGGTCCGGTTGTACTTGCTCTTGTTGTCGTTGTTGTCGCTCTGCGGAAAGTTAAAGCCCCATAGGTAGGAAGGGAAGGTGTAGACATAGAGTCGGTAGTCGATCCGATAGTGTCTGTGGGGCAGGAAGGTGTTGCCTCGTAGGCCTATCATCAGAAATCCCTTGGTGGAAACGTCGCTATAGAGAGAGGCGTTGGAGAGTTTGAGGGTGCTGTCGGAGCGGTTGGTGGAATAAAGTGCCGATGCCACCAGGCCCACGCCCAGTCCTGTGTCAGAGGCGTAGTGCGGACCGCCAATGATGCCAAAGTCTATCTTCTTATCGGGCTTGGGCTTGTCGGACTCGGAAAAATACTGCAATAGTCGGGCTACCAGACTGCGTTTGGGCTGTATGGCCAATGTGTCGAGTGGGGCTGCAATGCTATCCTGCGCCCAAATCGGGGTGTGGACGGCCAGTAACATTCCTATGATAATCAAAGCCTTCATACTATTGCCATAGAAAACTTGTGCAAAGATAATAATTTTTTTCGTTATACACTTGTATTATCCCAAAAATCGAACAAAGAAGTATGAATTATGTCGTTTATCCCCGGTAATGCCCTTTGATTCGTGGAAAAACATGTCGGCCCTACTTACGATTATGAGCAGCCAAGTCCATGGCTGCCCATAATCGTAAGTAGGATTGCGGATATACTATATATTATAAGGTATAGAAGGCATCCATGAGGTCGCGGCGGTAGTTCTTGCTCACCTTGAGCTCGCGGTTGTCTTCGTAGGGATAGCCCAGTATGCAGGTGTTGTCTTGTATCATCATGATGTGGCTCACGTTGACGATATATCGTTTGTGGATTTGCACAAACGATGGCGAATAACGCAGGATGAAGTCGCTGTTGGTGCGGCTGCGCAGAATGTAGGTACTGCCGTTGGTGCATACCGCTTCCCAGTGCTTGCCGTCGGCGTCGAAGCGGAAGAAAGCCACATCGGCGTCGCGCAGAGCGATGTGCTCGTTCATGGCGTTGACCACGAGTATGCGTGGCTGGCGCTGCTCTGCGGGGCCTGCCGCCTGGGGCAGACTGGCGAGCTTGTCTTCATAGAAGCGGGTCATGGTCTGGGCCAGGTCTTGGGGCGATGGCGGCTTGAGCAGATAGTCGAACGCCTTCTGGCGTATGGCGTCTATCATATACTTGTCGTGGCCGGTGTAGAATACCACCTTGGTGTTGGGGTCTACCTCCTGGTGGAGCAGCTGGCAGAGCTGTATGCCCGTCATGGTGGGCATCTCGACATCGGTGAAGATGAGGTCGGGAGCCAGCTGTATGATTTCTTCTATGGCTGTGTCGGCATCGGTGCTGGTGCCTATCACCTTGACCGAATACTGGCTTTCCAGCATGCGGCGCAGCACTTCGATGGCGTCGCTGTTGTCGTCGACGATGTATACGGAGGTGAGCTGTTTGCGTCCGAACATAGTGTATGGCTGTTATAAGTTATAGTTGTACTCGTCGGGCACCATTATCCATGAGCGGCAGCCCGACATGCCGTTGTCGTCCTTGTAATTGGTCACGCCGAAGGTAATCTTCTCGCGGTTGTGGTCGTTGAGTATCTGTATGGTCTGGCGCACCACCTTCATGCCGGTATGCTCGCCCACGCTGCCGGCGGTGAGTCCCACTCCGTTGTCCTTGACCTCGATGCGGGTCATGGTCTGCTCGCGCGTCACGCTGATGTCGAGCAGTCGGGGAGAGTCGGCCTTGAGCGGGCGCAGTCCGTGCTTGATGGCGTTTTCGGCGAATATCTGTATCACCATGGCTGGCAGCCGCACGCGGTCGGCATCCACATCGGGCGCCACGTGGGTGGTGTAGCTGAAGTTGTCGCCCATCTGCTGGGCTTCGATGTTGACGTAGTAGCCCACAAACTCCATCTCCTCGTTGAGGGTGCTCATGAGTGCGTCGGCACGTTCCACGCCTCGGCGCAGCAGCTGGGTGAGGGTATTGAGGTTGACCTCGTGTCCGTTCATCTGGGCGAGCATCTCGTGGTTGAGCGCGTTGTAGATGAAGTGGGGCGATATGCGGTTGCGTGTGTTCTTCATGCGCAGCTTCAGCATCTCCTGGCGTGCCTTCATCTCGCGCATCTGTCGGCGTCGGCGCAGCAGCACGATGGCGAAGCACATGGCGAGGATGATCACTACGGCGAAGAGGAAGAGTCCCCATGCCAGTGCGCCGAGATAGCGCTGGTGGTCTATGATGTGCTGTTGCTCGGCTATCTGCTTGTCGTGGCGGTATCTGAGCATATTGGCATTCATACGCATCTGGATGTTGGCGGTCTGCAGAGAGTCGTTGATGGTGTGCATCTGTCGGTGGGCAGTGTAGGCTTCGTGGTATCTGCCCATCTGCTGGAACACATTCTCCTTGGCCTTGAGCCTCTGTACCATGGCGGCGGGTATCATGTATTGTGGCGTGTCGCTCTCGCGGGCTATGCCCAGCGCCAGGGCGTGATGGCCTTCGAGCATGGCGATGTTCATCTCCGAGGTGTGGGTGTAGTAGAGGCCGATGTCAAAGCCCACCTTGCGGAAGAAGCTGTCGGCCTGGTGTATGGCGGCTTTGGCGGGCGCTGCCTTGCCCAGACAGGCATAGGTCTCGCCCAGGTTGGCCTGTACGGTGTAGTAGTCCCACTCTCGCTTGGGGTCGTCCTTGACCAGCTGGGCTGCCTTGAGGAAGTAGGGCAGAGCCCGTCGGTAGTTATCCTGCAGATAATAGTCATTGCCCCGGTTGTTGTAGTAGATGAAGCGGTCGCCCTGCTGCATGTGGGGCAGCAGTCTGGCGGTGCGCTTCCACCACAGGTCGCTGTTGGTGTAGTCGGCCATGAAGGTATAGGCGGTGCTGATGCCGAGCATCACCACGATGCGTGCATTGGGATTGGTCTGCATCGAGTCGGCGAGCGCCAGTGCCTGCAGATACGAGTCGGCGCTGAGGTCGAGCCTTCCCATCTGGCGGTAATAGTCGGCCTGGTTGGTCAGCGCGGTAAGTATCTGTTCGCGCTCCTTGGCTGTCTGTCGCAGCAGGGTGATGGCATGGCCGTTGTAGACCTGTGCCGAGTCGGGGCGGCCCAGTATCACGCTGTTGTAGACGCCCTTGCCCAGATACCACTCGGCGCGCAGCTGGTCGGTGGCCTGGTCGTGATGGTCGGCATGGCGGTCGAGATAGGCTCCTATGCGGTCGAGGGTGGCGGTCATCGAGTCTATCTTCATGTCGGTGTAATAAGCCTTGTTGAGGGTGGACAGCCAGAGATAGTAGGTGGTGCTGTCGTCGGCTTCGGTCATTTTCCGGGCGATGGCCTTCATGGCATAGTCGTCGTTGCCGGCGGCGATGGAGTCTTCTATCGCGTGGCGCTGCTGCTGAAACGTGTCGTCGGTATGTCTGCAGTTGCAGGCTGCCAAGAGGAGAGAGGCAGCGATGAGTGATAATAGGTGTATATGTCTTTTCACGTGGTTCATATTCGGCAGATTGAGAGTAAGATGCTACAAGACAGCGACTTGGCGATGGCTCCCGATGGCTCTAAGCGACGGTGCTGCGGCTGTCTTAACCATACAAAGTTAGTCATTTATCACAATAGTAAGCCTTTTATCCACGATTTTTTTGACCTGCACGATTATTTTTTCCCTTTTATCCCCGTTTTCGGCCTCTTGTCGGGCTTTTCACCCTTTCAGGGCATAATGCCGGAAAAGGGGGGTTGGCAGGTGTTGCGGTTTTTCGTATATTTGCAGTCACAAGAGTTAATTACAAAAGATGTATGATGTTATCCTATGCAAACACTAACTAATCGGAATATATTTTATCTGAGTTACAAACACGCAAGGACACTATGCTGAATAGTGGGCCTTGCTCTTAAAGAAAACGAATACATAAGGAGTGCAATATGTGGAAACGATGACGTAAGAAAATACTCTCCACGATAATCCTATATTAAATCTCTCCACAGTGTTGTTGACCCATATATGGCTGAGACAGTCACAGGCTTATTGTACGAATCTCCAACACGACCACACATTTCTCCCCACATCATTGCACTCCTTATTGTTTGTCACAACCTTATTCTCAACTGCATCTCTATATCGGTCTGCGAGCTGGCGTCTATCTGCTGCAGGCCCGACGATATGTGGTCGCGGTCGAAGTAGTCGGTGGTGGCTGCCTTGAGCGCTATCATCACCCTGCGCGACAGTGTGGCGCGGGCTGTGAGTGCGTAGCGTATGCCGTGGCCGTAGAATGCAGGATTGGCAAACGAGTAGAGCAGCCCGTACTCGTAGCCATAGAGGCGGCTTTCGTAGTCGTCGGTGTCAAAGTAGGAGAGTGCAGCGGAGAGCTGCAGCCAACTGCCGGCGTAGCGTATCTGCTCGGCGGCGCTCCATCCCATGCTGCTCTCGCCCTTGGTGCTGTAGGCCATACCCATCTGTGTCTTCGAGGTCCATCGTCCGCTCTGTATGCTGAGCGTAGTCTGTGCGCGGTGGGTGGCATAGTCGTCGAGAGCCGTATGGGTGGCATTGTCCTTCTGCCGCAGTTTGATGCGGTAGCGCGTCTGCCATGTGAGCAGCCGACGGCGATACTCTATCTGCACCAGATTGTCAGACGCGTGGGAGGCGAAGGACACGCCGTAGCGGGGCCAGGTGAAGTAGGCATAGTCGGTATAGGCGAGCAGGTTCCAGTGGCGCGCCAGGTGCCAGATGGCAGAGAGGTAGAGTCCGTTCTCATTGCTCACCTGGGTGCCTTCGGCAAACGAGCGGCCCATGAGGGCATGGTAGCGGTAGCTGTAGAATCGCTGGATGGCTATGAGCGACAGCGACTGGGTGGGGGAGAAGCTGAGGCGGTTGATGGTGGCTATGCCGCCGCCGTCGCCAGTGGCTGTCTCTCCGGAGAAAGCCCACTGGGGTGACAGCCAACTGTACTCGGCGCCGATATTCCAGAACCTGTCGCCCGTGGGAGCGTATCGGCGGTAGAGGGCAGTGGTGTCGGGGCGCAGCAGTCGGTTGTAGCTGTTGTAGACTCCCGTCAGCCCCAGTCGCAGTCCGCCGTGGTGATAAGCCACATTGGCTCCCCATAGCGTCTGGGCGGTGTTGTGGCGCCGGTCTATCTCGCTCTGGGTGCGGTGGTAGCCGCTCTTGAGCAGGGTGGCCACGGTGAGCGAGTCAGAGTTGAGCGTGGCATCGACGAGGCGGTGAGAGGCAAAGAGGGTGGCTTCGATACGACTGCTCAGGTCTATCGTGGCAGCGGCTCCCTGCAGATAGTTGGCTTCAGAGCGCGACGAGTGTCCGCTTATCACGGTACTCTGGCGTCCCAGGCCGTTGAGTGCCGATAGTTTGCCGAAGCTGTAATTGGTGTTCATCACCAGTCCCGACCCTATGCGCAGTCGGTAGCGTCCCACCACCAGTGAGCGCAGCCATCCCCGGTTCTGCAGTTGGATGTAGAAACTGTAATAGTCGTAGCCCATAGAGTTGGGCTGACTGAAGAAGGGTTCGCCCGCATCCTGTGCGCCCACAAGTCCCACCTTGACATCCTGTCCGTAGTTGAAGGTATATCTCACCCAGTGGCGGTAGGGATAACCCAGATAGCCATGGTCGTCGCCGCGACGGTCATAGCAGGGCAGTTTGAAGTAGCCCATGGCCTCGTGCTTGCCATATTTCAGGATATTATCGAGCGAGAACGCTTTCTTGTTGCTCGCCGGTTCACCGAGATAGGCAAAGTATTGCAGGAGCCGCATCCGCCGTTTGTCGGTGATGTCGGCCACCAGCAGCTCGGCCCATGTATGCACCTCGCCCACCTTATCTATATATTCCACCAGCCGCAGATACTCTTCAGGCGTGATAAAGGGCAGCTGTCTGAGTTGTTCGGGAGTAGAGTGATTGAGGTTGATGGGGTTGGCAGCGAGTTCGCACAGCTCGTCGTAGCGCTCGCTGATATCCTCGTTCTCAATGTCTTCTATCAGCCCCGACTGCATCAGATATTCCTCCCAGGGCTGGCGCGACTGGGCAGATATGTGTAGGGTGGCAAGCAGACACAGGGCTGTGGCGAGCCATACTCTTCCGTGTTTCAATAGGCGTGACATCTGTAGTAATGTGGTTTGCAGTAGTTATTATATGTAGAGACTCCATGCGCTGTTCTTCATCCACGGCTGGAGTGGGGAGCGTCGTCGGTTGCCGCATGCCCCTCTGGATGAAGACCGGTCATAGGTTCCCTATGTTTATGTAAGATAATCGCTGTCACAAAGATACTGCTAATTGTTCAGAGAGAAAAACTTATTTGGATAAATTTCAGATAATGTGTAGTCTTGGTTGGCATTTGATGGTAAAATGATAATTCCTTTTTAGTTCTATCGCGATTAAACAACTCAGCCATCTGGATTTGTGTCAGCCATACGGTCTCATTTTCCAGCTTTACATTCAGCTGCACACTTCCGTCTTCCGAACGGTATATTTCTATAGAATTGCTCATTTAGTCTCAGTTGTGCGTTAGCCCATCCATTGCCTTACAGTCCTCTCTCAGCCCAATCGCCACGGTCCAGGTTGCGGTATCCGATGGCTTCGCTGATGTGCTGCACCTCTACACGTTCTGAGCCATCGAGGTCGGGGCGATGGGCTCGCCCGGCTCCACCTTGGAGATGTCCTTGAAGGGTACGGGCGTAATCTTGCATTGGATGTCTATGCGGTCTAAGAAAATGCAGACCGCATATTTTATGCTACTTTGATATTGTATCGGATAATTTATCTGCATTTATAGGGAATGCAATGACATTATGTGGATATGAAATTCGTTTTATGCTATATGGTGCTTCTAATCCGGGACAGTATTCATTAATTTGTTGATTACTGAAAACCCTAATGTCATTGATGATATTTTTGTTATTCCAACAGTCGGGCGTTAATGCCTTCTCACTATAAAATACAATAGTGAAAGTTTTGCCTGGTTCCAAGTATTTGACAAAGCAGTATTTCGGCGCAGAAGGATGCCACCAATCCCCTATCATATTGGGGTCGGCACCGATGTCAAAAATAGAGAAGTCTCCTCTGCGCTTCATCAAATATCGTCTAATGGCCTTTCTATGGTCACGCCCATAGTCATTGTTGTCAAGCCATATCCACAAAGCCTCATTGTCAGTGTTATCAATTGTAGCTATCAATTGAAGCGTTCTGCAGCTGTCGTTAGTTACTACCACTGTATCTATCTTCAGGTTATATGCCAATGCTGATTGTGAGGTTGTCAGTACAAGCAGCAACAATATTTTTATCGTTCTCATTGTGGTCATGAAATCCTTTTATGTTTTGTAGAGAATATCATAGAGACAATACTATTTTTATTCTCTGCCCCGTCGCCACGGTCAAGACTACGGTAACAAATAGCCTCGCCCACTAATTTATATAATTCGATTAAATCATAATAATTACTTTGCTTTTCTTTTGAAATTCTTGCATGTTTGTGCGTATGATGGTGGGGTGTTTTGAGGAACTCCCATACTCTTAAAGGCTCCACAATGAGCAATTCCATCATTTCTATTACGCCATGAGAGATTAGTGGTACAATCGAAACAACTCCTTTCAGAAGAATCTTGTGAACTTTCTTGTTCGTCTAATATATGTTGCCGTTGTTCACATTTGGTTTGCTGTCTTCTCAAGTATTCTTTTTGTTCTTGTTCTTCTTTGTGTCTACGTATTAATGTAGCTCGCCTTTTATCTTCCTCTTTCTTGTGTCTTTCTTCCTCTTCATTTTTTATTCGCAGTTCTTTCTCATCAGGTTTGCAAATTCGATATTGTCTATCATTGTTCTTTAGAGTAAGTGGAGACGAAGCATCTTTCTTCCTAACGCCACAGCAGTTATTACTTATTGGGCAAATATCACATTCTGATACTTCAACTACTCTAACTTTCTTGTTTGCCTTGGCATATCTCTCTTCAATACTGTTAAAGTAAGTCTCATTATTTATCCATTTTCTATCGTCTTCTGTTGTAAGAAGAAAATCTTCTAAAGACTCAAGGGTTTGGTTAGACAAATCAATTTCGAGACATGTAAGATTATTATAATCAATAACTTGTTTGTGCTTGACTTTATCGTTAAATGTAAACTCTATCATGAATTGCTTACCTTCCGATGTCGTTGCTATTACATCAGGTTGTTTATCCTCCCTTTCGTAACTACTATCAATCTTGACACTAACAAATTCTATATGTTTGGGATGGAAGATATCATAATAAGAAGGAGCATAAATTCTCTTCTTTGTTTGAACAATCTGCTCTGCTAATTTATACAAGGTGACCATGTAACAGATCTCAAGGTTTGCTCCACGGTTATCACTATGATGAGCGAATCCATGTTCTCTAACATCACCATGCCGAGCCATTAGCTTTTCATGACAATGAGGACAACTGCAACCACACTGGAGGCCTCTTGGCACCTCGTCAACATGCACAATTTTTCCATCTGCATTTTCTGCCCATGAGAAGATAAGTTTTTTTTCCATCTTATACATTATTAGGTGTTATCAATTTCACGATACAACAATTCTGAAACTGTTGTCATTGAATGGTGATATTTCTCAATTAGTTCTTTTCTTATAGTGGACTCTCAAACTTGCTATTGTCAGTTTACAGTCCTCTCTCTGCCCAATCGCCACGGTCCAGGTTGCGGTATCCGATAGCTTCGCTGATGTGCTGCACCTCTACACGTTCTGAGCCATCGAGGTCGGCGATGGTGCGGGCCACTTTAAGGATGCGGTTATAGGCGCGGGCGGAGAGGGAGAGACGCTCCATGGCGGTGCGCAGGAGTGCGATGGAGGCTTCGTCGGGCTCGGCAAACTGGTGTATCATGCGCTCGGTCATTTGGGCATTGCAGTGGATGCCCTTGAAGTCCTTGTAGCGAGCGGTCTGGATGTCGCGGGCCTTGATGACGCGTTCGCGGATGACGGCGCTGGGCTCGCCCGGTTCCACCTTGGAGATGTCCTTGAAGGGTACGGGCGTAATCTCGCACTGGATGTCGATGCGGTCGAGCAGCGGACCGCTGATGCGGCCGAGATACTTGGTTATCTGCCCTGGGCTGCAGACACAGTGATGGGTGGGGTCGCCGTAATATCCGCAGGGACAGGGGTTCATCGAGGCGATAAACTGGAAATTGCAGGGATATTCGATGCTGTATTTGGCACGGCTGATGGTGATGCGGTTATCCTCGAGCGGCTGGCGCAGCACCTCGAGGGTATGCTTGTTGAACTCGGGCAACTCGTCGGCAAAGAGCACACCATTGTGGGCCAGGCTTATCTCGCCGGGCATGGGGTTGGAGCCGCCGCCCACGAGTGCCACCTCGGAGATGGTGTGGTGCGGACTGCGGAAGGGGCGCTGGGTGATGAGCGACGTGTTGCCGCCCAGCTTGCCGGCGATGGAGTGTATCTGCGTGGTCTCCAGACTCTCTGCCAGCGTGAGTGGCGGCATGATGGTAGGGAAACGCTTGGCCATCATAGACTTGCCCGAGCCGGGAGGCCCGATGAGTATCACGTTGTGAGAGCCTGCCGCTGCCACTTCGAGAGCGCGCTTCACGTTCTCCTGTCCGCGCACATCGGCAAAGTCGATGTCAAACTTGTACTGGCTTTCATAGAATTTCTTGCGCGTGTCGATGACGGTGGGCTCAAAGTCTTTCAGCCCGGTGACGAGCTGGATGACGTCCATGATGGTGTCCATGCCATAGACCTCGAGGTTGTTGACCACGGCGGCCTCCATCACGTTCTGCCGTGGCACGATGAGGCCTTTGAACTTCTCGGCACGGGCGCGGATGGCTATGGGCAGGGCGCCCTTGATGGGCTGCAGATGGCCGTCGAGACTCAGCTCGCCTACCATCATATACTGGTCCAGACAGTGGCTCTCTATGCCTCCGCTGGCAGCCAGTATGCCGATAGCCAGAGGCAGGTCGAAGCTGCTGCCCTCCTTGCGCAGGTCGGCGGGAGCGAGGTTGATGGTGAGGTCGGCTATCGGAAACTTGTAGCCGTTGTTCTGCAGTGCGGCAGCGATACGGTCTTTGCCCTCCTTCACCGCCGAGTCGCCCAGTCCGGTGAGATGATACATCACACCTCGCGTTACGTTGACTTCTACGGTGATAGTGGTGACTTCCATGCCGTTGACGGCAGCACAATAGGTTTTGACCAGCATAATAGTGTTATTGATTTAAGCGGTAGATGACAGTGTGGATGTTATAAAAAAACGGCGCATCAGAGCATTCGCTCGATGCGCTGTTTGAGTTCGTCGTTGGTCAGTCCCTTTGCTATCACCACGCCATTGTTGACCAGTATGTTGTCGGGGATATCAAAGAGAGAGAGCGAGTGTAGGGTAGGGCTTTCGAGCATCTTGCCGTCGCATATCACGGGCCAGGGTATCGAGTCGCGCTTGGCGATGGCCCTGCATTGGTTGCGGTTGGGGTCGACGCAGAATCCTATAATCTTCAGTCTGCCCTTGCTGCTCTTGGCGAGCGTGCGCATGTCTTGCAGCATGCGTTGGGCATCGTAGCTCCAGGTGGCATAGGCCATGATTACGGCCAGCCCCTTGCCGAGGGTAGAGTTGTCTATCTTCTTGTTGTCGACATCGACTGTAGAGAAGCGTGGCAGGCGTTTGCCCACCGTCACGCGAGACAGCTGCTTGAGCTGCTGCTCATAGTGTGCCAGCAGCGCGTTCTTGGGCTGAGCCTTGCGCATGGTGCGACACAGCTGCAGCGCCTTGGCATAGTCGGGCGTGGCGCCGGAGATGAAGTAGCGGCGCAGCAGATAGTTGCTTACCACCGATTCGGGGTGGTCGCCTATGAACTGCTCAGCGCGTTCCAACACCTGTGGCGGGTTGGCGGTGGCTATCTGCTCTCTGAAGTCGTTCATCAGCTCGTTGGTCTTGGTGCCTTTGACCTTCATCTCCTTCAGATGCGAGGCGTCGCCTTCTATCTTGACGCTCTTGCCGGGCTCGGCAAAGATGGGCTGTTCGGAGAAGTTGGGGAAAACCATTACCAGCGTGGTGGGAGCAGTGCACATCACTTCGTAGCTCATGCGTCCGCCTTGCAGACGGATGGTGTCGATGCCGTTGATGCCGCCCTCGGGGCTATAAACGTAAAACTCACCTTGGTCCATGTTGAGTAGTCGGCCTTCGATTTTGAATCGGTCTCCAGCCGAGCCACACCCTGCAAGGACTAAGGTGAGCAGTATAAAGAGTGTTGTTCTGTTTATCATTTCATATTGGCAAACTCCAGGTCATTCTCGGCATAAGCCTTCAGACTTGGGTCCTTCTGCAGAGCCTCCTTCAGGTAGGAGTTGGCAGCATACTTGTTGCCCTGACGAGCGCTGACGATGGCGTGCAGATAAGAGGTAAGACCGTTGGGGTTCTTGATATTGTTCAGAGTAGCCTTGGCAGCAGCATAGTTCTTGTTGAGCAGCTGAGCCAGAGCGGCGCTGTTGTTGTAAGAGTCCTTGAAGTACTCCTCAGCCTGAGCGTAGTTGCCCTTGGCGATGCTCAGATTGCCCAGAGCCTCGTTGAGAGCGTTGGCATCGGCAGCCTTGGCGATGAGGTTCTCAGCCTCTGCCACGTTGCCGTTCTTGAGGGCAATCAGACCCAGTGTGGCGTTAGCCTCGGCAGCGTTGTTGCTCTTGGTGATAGCTTTATCCCAGCTTTTTCGATATGCTTGTGTTGCCCGAAAGGAAAAGAAACAACAAAGGAGCGATAGGGCATGGAAACCAAGGGTGTAACCTGCAAAATCCCGCTGGATCTGCATAACCAAATCAGCGAGGAAATCCGGGAAACGGAAAGCACCATGAGCAAATTCATCGAAATGGTTATCCGGGAACATTATGAGAAAGGGGTTAACAAGACTATGGAAAAAGGAAGGACATTAGCATTTCAGGTAAGCGAGGAATTGTTCCAGAGGGTGAAGGAATACCTTGACCGCTACGAGAAAGCCTATCACCGCCGCCTCACCCAAAAGGAATTCGTCATCGGGCTGATTGAGCAGGCGCTGGAGGAAGCCGAAGAAGAATTCGAAGCCGCCAGAGCCGCCGAGCATGAGGAACAGGCAGAGAACGACTGGGAACCCGCAGAAAGCCCCGAAAACGACGAGGACGAGGAAGTACCCGACAATGAGGAACCAGAGGGCTGGGACGGCGAGAACAGCGAAACGGAAGCCCCGGCAGAAGAAGATGACAGCGGCGAGGGATGCCCCGGCGGGGACGATGAGGATGCCATGCCGGAAAGCTGGAATCAGGATGAGGATGAAGAAACCGCGCCGGATGACGATGCCATGGAAACCGATGAAGAAATCTACGCATAAGAGGAACAACAGCAGCCCGCAGGATTGGGTTCACCCCAACCCCTGCGGGCTGTTTTCATATATATATTTTTTTCAATCTAGCCGAAAGGGGCGATGTCCATTGATTGTTGTTTAGTTGTTCACCGATTTATACAGAGGGAGCGTGATAAGAAAAACCATACGATATATCGACCTGTTCTCCGGCATTGGCGGGTTCCGGGAAGGACTCAGCCGAGCCGGAGATTTTATCTGCATAGGCCATTGTGAAATAGACAAAAAGGCAAATCAAAGCTATGAAGCCCTGTTCGATACCAAAGGAGAGTGGTTTTGTGAAGATATCCGAAAAGCCGATCCCGCCGACATCCCCGACTTCGACCTGTTGTGCGGCGGATTTCCCTGTCAGTCTTTTTCGATTGCTGGAAACCGTGGAGGATTCGACGATCCAAGAGGTACCCTGTTCTTTGAAATTGCCCGGCTGACTGCGGCAAAAAGACCTGCGTATCTGCTGCTTGAAAATGTTCCCGGCCTGCTTAACCATGACGGGGGCCGGACGTTTACGGCCATCCTCCATGCGCTGGACGGATTGGGGTATGGTTTGGAATGGCAGGTGCTTAACAGCAAGGATTTCCACGTCCCCCAATCCCGAAAAAGGGTGTACCTTATCGGATATCTTGATGAGCGATGTAGAGGAAAAGTATTTCCTTTCACCGAAACAGCAGGCACATCTCTTATACAAGTCCTGCCCGGAGCGCAGGGAGAACGGGTCTACTCCCCGGAAGGAGTAAGCTGCACCCTCGCGGCACAGACGGGCGGCTTCGGCGGGAAAACCGGCTTGTATGAGGTGGGCCTGCCCATCA
>OHUE01000006.1_pt1 | contig 155815 bp, 102 predicted proteins | sample 1579111 | NCBI WGS metagenome assembly OHUE01 (sample SAMEA3879524, study PRJEB24766) | human gut metagenome | biome: human-associated habitat; feature: feces | place: USA | collected 1985/1987 | reverse complement strand
ACCTTTGCGTCGGACTGAAACAGAACGGCCTGAAGGAAGTTCTTGGCATGTGGGTTGGGAAATCGGATAGTTCTTCTTTCTGGATGGGTGTTCTGACCGATTTAAAGGCTCGTGGAGTACAGGATATACTGATTACCTGTACCGATAACCTGAATGGATTTACGGATACCATCCGTACCGTATTCCCTCAGTCATCCACCCAAATCTGTGTGGTGCATCAAATCAGAAACTCCTGTAAATATGTCGTTTATAAGGACAAGAAAGAGTTTACGGCGGATATGAAGAATATCTATAATGCACCCAACAAAGAGGTTGCTGCTGCAGAACTTGACAATCTGGAAAGGAAATGGGGAGGAAAGTATCCTTACGCTATACTTTCATGGAGGAATAACTGGGATGATCTGACTGTTTTCTTCCAGTTCCCGCTGGAAATCAGAAAAATAATCTACACAACTAATCTCATTGAGAATCTAAATGGAAAAATCAGAAAGTACACCAAATCAAAGCTTTCATTCCCTTCGGATGATGCTGTAAAAAAGACCGTTTATCTTTCGCTTATGGAGATTGAGAAGAAATGGACACAGCCGATTCATAACTGGGGCTTGATTATGAATCAATTTATGCTTATGTTTGAAAACAGAATCCAGATATAAGAACAAACTTACAACTGAATCCTGTTTCCATTTACACAAAATATTTTATAGTGTCTTATAAGATAAAGAACCTCATCATAACCATGTTTCAAATTATGATGAGGTTCTTTATCTTATAACGTATGTTTTGACAGGTGGTGTTTCTCCATCAATGACATTGATTAATTTCTGGGATAAAGACACAACCTCCATTGCATATTTTTTGTACCTTACATCCGAACAATTATTGTTTTTGATTCTTTCTCTGTGAGCCACAAAGGCTGGATGGTTATGATGCTATGGAAGCCGGAATAACAGTACAATCTCCAATCCGTTTGTTGACGGATTATTGCTTTCACGAAAAAGCAGCGAGAAAGCAGCAAGGTATGTTTCGAGTTAATCAATACCTTTCGGATTACTCCGAAAACCTTGCTGCGGGTTGCACCTTCGAAGTCGGACAACCTGTTTAGACCTGCGGTAATAATTTCCTATCTCTTGTGCCTAATACCGTACTTTTGCATTTTACCATATAATGTAGTGCGTCCGATGCCGAGCAGTTCGGCAGCCAGCGTGCGGTTGCCGTCGCCTGTTCCCAAGCACGGAGGATTTGTTTCTTCTCCATGCCGTCTAATGTCCACGGAACATCACCTGCCAATGTAACTTCATCAAATTCCAATGTTTCAACTGTAACTATATCACTTTCGGTATGTAACACCGCCAAGCACACGACACGCCTCAGTTCCCTTACGTTACCGTTCCATGTATAAGCGAGCAACCGTTTCCTTGCTTTCGCATCAAAACCTTTCATCTGCTTCTCAAATTCCTCGTTGGCAAGTCTCAAAAAGAAATCCGCCAATGGCAGGATGTCCTCTTTACACTCGCGCAACGGTGGTATGTGCAGGGCGTATTCTTTCAGTCGCTGGTACAGGTCCACGGAAACGCTTTTCTGCGATGGCGGTCGGCAAGTCCTCGTTGGTGGCGTTCTGTGACACGCACGTCGGCTTTCTTGTCCCTGTTGCTGTCCATACTGTACATTTTATATTCCAAGGCACGGAGCAGCATCTGCTGTACCTCTGTCGGAAGGTTACCTATCTCTTCAAGAAACAGCGTGCCGCCATCGGTTTCCTCCCCAAAACCTTGCTTTCTACTTTCTATCTGTATCCATGAGCTTCTCAAGTGGTGTACCCATCTGTTCTGTGCTTTCATGTCCTTGACTTCCGCCGCCTTGCGCATTTCATTCATGTCCGCCTGTGTCGTAGTTGCCAGCTTCTCCAGTGTGTGCTGCCTATTACCGAAAGCAAGCAAGGTGATAGGTTGATGCAGCTTACATATTTTTGTCCGAAACTCTGATTTTGTACAATAAAACAATTGCCACTATTAGTCCTCGTATCCTTGCATATACCATTAAATTTTTTTATAATAATTGACTGGAACTAAATCTAGTGGTTCTGCAAGTTTATCTGTACTATATAAGACATAGAGATGATGCATTGTACGTGTCATGGCAACATATAGTGATTTTCGCTGTTCTTCTGTAATAGCACCTTCAAACTTTGGAATTATTACCACATCAAATTGCAATCCCTTTGCACTATGATATGTCAACACTTTTGGTAAAGTATTAGTAAAGTGAAGATTGCCTTGACCTCGCATGTCATCTGCAGCAGTCTTGCACTTGTATTCCATATTGATACCACGTTTTGTCAACGCTTCACTCATTTCAAGTACTAGCTCATTACTATAGAACAAGATCCCTATTGATTTTCCATCATATTGCTCTATAAGTTTTCCTATTGCCTCTATTTGGTCTTCATAAGAATTATAATGTATAAAATGAGGGAAATCATTTTCCTTATTTAAATATACCTTCTCTTGATATGGCATTACATTAACACCAACATATTTTTGAGTTATTTGAGCAACATTTTTTGGCAGTCGATAGTTGTTGTACAACTTCAGTTCCTTAAGTCCAGTTAATTTTGAAATTGCCTCAATAGAGAGAGTCTTTTTACCAAAACGAGTATAGATGGACTGAGCTGAGTCACCGAAGAATAGAAAATGCTTTTTGGCAGCATTCATAAATTCCTGAATTTCTTTAAGCTCGAAGTCTTGAATTTCATCAACTATAATATAATCGGCAGATGGCATCCCCAACCATTTCCATTGATAGTGATAATAGAATTTGTATGATTGCAATGTGTAGCCAACCCCCATAAAGCCAGCCAATGACTTTGTAAGGGCAATCAGAATAACCGAATAGCCCATATCTGCTATTTGAGCAGCCTTGTGCATCGCAATGACTGACTTGCCGCTACCGGCGCATCCTGACACCAACATTGAACTATTGATTGTATGGTCAATAAGATCAAGTTGGTCATCATCCAAAGATTCCTCTTCTACTGGCCAATTCGTATTGCATCCCTTTAATCTTTGCGGCAAAGTTATAGAGACATCAATTGATTCTTCCGCATTATGTTCTATTTCGTCATCAACAATATTTGAAGCTTTTTGTATAGGGATGACATCAAGAGTCTTGCCTGATTCTGACTTTGCTATTCTTCGTTTTAGTGCTTCTAACTCACTGAGGGTATTCTCAAGTTGCCCTGACAATTTATCAGCACGATTTTTCTCCGTTTTTGCAGAAGCATCTAATTTTTCAAGCTCTGCCTTTTGCTCTGCTATCTGCTTATTCTGTTGTTCTATCAGTTCTTGCTTTTGGTTTCTTTCTTGAATAACCTTCTCATACTCGTATCTAACTTTCTCCATTTCTTCTTGGTTAGAGTTGTTTGATGAAAAACCATCCAGTTCCAAAAGAAAGTTTATGTTATCATCTGACAGTAGCCTATTTGTCTTTAAAAAATCAAAATAACCCTCAAAGAATGATGCACAAAAGTTCGCCTGGCTCTCTAAAGACAAGCCTGAACTACCAGTATGACTTCCAAGTTCGCTCGCAACACTATATAGCTGCACTAATACATTACGATAGGATTCAATACCTCTCTTGACTCTCTTTTTGTCATTGTCAAGAAAAGAGGCTTGTAGCTCCCTATGACTATAGAAAAGTGCATTCTGTGCCACTATAGCCAAAGCACTCCCTGTAGGCCTACGGGAATTATTATCGATCTTAATTTTATATTCAACACCTTTGCCCCCAATGATTACTTGATTACCTTCAAGGACATCATGTCCTTTCTCGTTATCACCGACTGCATCCAAAATAATAAACTTACAGATAAGTTCAATGGATGGTCGTATGTGAACGAAGAAAGATTCATAATCTTTGTCATTAAAGAATACAACCGCGAGATTGTAGTCTTTCTGTAGTCTTTCTTTTATTTGATTCATAACTTATTGATTTATTGTCCAATACCTGCTATCTGTACAATAAGTACATAACCTTTTCTATGAGCAATTGATTGCCAACTTCGAGTAAAATCTGTACCACTTTTTTCGTCTGCTTTTTTACTGTCTTCAAGTCTCCAAGCACTTATGTCGCTGACAAAAAAACCATTAATGTGTTCAAGATTATTTTCACTAGCCATCTTGGCTATTCTACTTCCACCCGACAAACGTCCAATATAATGATTGTTATGATATAGATAGTATTTGCCGTCTTTATAACGTACAATATTAACAGGATCGTCTATTTTAACTTCTTTTTCTATATATTCTGCACATCTACCAGGTTGTTGCATGCCATCTGACGTTGTATACGACAAATAATATTTATCAAGACCAGGTTCTTTCTCAAAGATAAGAGCCTCAGACTGATTATCTGTGGTATAAATGTTACTCTGTTCCAAGGCACATTCTCGGTCTCCCTTATACACATGCAGATATTTCTTTGCACGAGTATAAGCAACGAACATCAGCCTTCGCTCTTCTTCTATATCTGCCGCATCGTCAATTACTATGGCTTGGCCCGGTTGATATACACGACGTAGTTTCAAAGGTAGCCCGATATATGATGGAGTTATAATAACCGCATCAAATTCTAGACCTTTAACCTTGTGCATCGTTGTAAGAATGATGGTAAGTTTATCTTCTTTAAGTATACGCTCATTCTTGAACTTGTCATAAATCTTATACACCTGACCGCCATCATCATTTCCTGCTACATCCATAATATACGATGCAAGATCTCCATATGTATGGACATCTTCATCCGTTCTAATAGACTCAAGATAGTTTAGTACAAGAGTGTAGGCTATGTCGATGTAGAACCGGCTCCAGCAAGGATGATCAGTCATTAGCTTTTGGAGATAAGTTTTCATACGTTCGCCTGTTTCTGATTCTAATTCTATTGCAGGATATTTTTGCAGCAAATCGATCAGGCTATAAATTTCCCTTTCACGCCAAAGTTCACAAACACTAGCACCTTGTATTCTGATTCTTACACCATCGGGCAGAGTGTTTCTTATCAAGGCATAACCTTGATATACTTCGTTGTTTGTCCTAAAGAAGACAGCAACGGTCTTGAAGATTTTATAGTCCTCACCATTTATCTTAGCCTTTTCATTATTTTGCAATACATTGGCAACAAATGAAGGCAGATCTTCATTCCATGATGAATCTGCCGAGCTAGCATCTGTGAATATTGTATATGGCTCTTGTGGCTCATGTTTCATAAGTTCTATAGAAGATTTTGGAAGATTATGCTTACGCTCTTCTGGAATGAATATTGCAGCACAATCCAAAATCTTTTGGTATGATCTATAGTTCGTGAACATACCCAACTGAACAGGAGCCAACACGTTATTCAGCCTATCATAATAGGGTTGAGGATTCAATACCTGTGCATACTGTTCAGGCGTTAAACTTATAGGTCGTCCCCAATTGTCTTTAGGAACTCTATCAAAGCCATAGATACTTTGGTTTATATCACCAATAGTAAAGAATTTCGCATTTGGGAACAAATTATGGATAGCAAACAATGTTTCTAGACGTGGATTCGTAATATCTTGAAACTCATCAACCAACACATACTCAATTTGGGGGAATATAGCTTGAAACGCAGCAGCGTCATTCCTTACAAAATTAAGAAAATGTTGTTCCCACAACTCTGTTGGGAGATTGTCTAATTTTCCACCCATGCAGATTTTTGCAAGTGCATGAAATGTATGTACGTGCAACAGATGCCCGATACGACTCAATCCCAGTTTGGTAAACAAACTGTCCAACCGATTCCTTAATTCAACAACCACAGCACGATTGTATGCCAAGACAAGAATATGGCTCGGCACTACATGTTCTTTGTAGATAAGTTTGGCACAGCGCAGTGTAAGGACATGTGTCTTACCAGACCCCGGTCCGGCAAGTACATTCACATTTACGTTTCGAGGCTGATTGTATATCCTCAGCTGCTCTTGGTTGCCCTTTAGTTTATCTTCTTCCATCTTCAAAGCCTCTTCGGTAAGTTCGTTAAGGATGTTGGAATTTTCAGGTGCATAGTCGCCCACCAAGGCCAAATAGTCTTCATAGTTTCTGCACATAAAATATTTACGAATATATTCGCTTTGCTTTTCACTTGGAAGCATAGAGAATATATTCATCGCAGTGAGTCTGACCTTCTTTACTTTCTCAAGTGTATCAAATTCTTTTCGATAATCGTGCATGGGTGACTTTTCGTCAATACCTTCATCGATAGGAGATTCAGTGAACTCTGTGGCTTGAACCTCTATACCTGTATTCATCAATGGAGTGTGCTCTATATATGAGAGTATTCTAAGAACTGAAAGCAGTTTGTCGAAATATCCGAACTTATCACCATCATCATGAAAGTTCATTTCCAGCAACTTCTCTGCCCAACAGAATGCTCCAGTATTTTCTGTGATGAAGCGAAGCCATTCCAAACAATCAGTTTCCATATTATCGACAAAATCCTTCCATCGCTCATCCTTCACCATAATATGATACAGCACATCCTCTTCCGTCTTTATTATACGGAAGGTCACACCTGGTACATATCGCAGGATGTTAAACATTCCCACGGCAACTCTTTTCTGTATATCGTTCTTAAAGGTATCGGCCTTGGTCACGCAGCCTTTGGGAGGATTACTGTGTTCATCCTTCCATGGCATATATATTATAGTCTCTTCTTTCTTTCTGCGTTTTTTAGTCTCTGTTTTCAAGAGTCCATCATAATTGACCTCATCCATTAGATGACGTTGAATGTATTCACGCTCATTCATATCTAGTTCTCGCTCCACACCTATCTTGCAATCAGACAATAGTCTCCGTATTCCATCCATTGCGATATGAAGTGCGAAAATATTCTGGTTATGCTTAGCCATATATCTCGTCTCTCCATAACGGCGCGCCTTAAGTTCACAACGCATCTGTTCGTTTAGTGTCAGGAGATTACACTTCATGCAATCCAGAATGGCATTCATGATTTTGACAAACGAAAGCTTATACGGCTTAAAGCTCCTACGCATTTCAGAAATGGGGAACAGTGAATTCTCTTCCAACTTCTCAGCATGTAGCTTCAGATAATCGAACACCAGCTTAGCTGCCTCGTGAGAAGGCGTTTGTTGATACCGTCTGCCATACCCGACAGATGTTCCAAATAGATTAATTGAATTCAGACTCTGAGTAGGAAATTCTCTATTTGATATAGTCATGTCAAAATATGCCAAGTCGAGGTACTTCAACTTAACATATCCAATATGTTCCAGCCAATGGAACGCAAGACGTGATGCCGTTGTATCTAGAAATTTGCCGTTTTCTTCATTCTTAATCCAGATATTATATGGCACAACTATTGGATTGAGTTTTACTTGCTCAATTGTTTTGAATCTACGAATGAACGCCAAAATTTTATCCTTGCAATCAGTTAAATCTGACCAACTCATCTGACTACGAACCAATAGATCTTTCAAATGTCTGAAATCATCAGGAGAGGTTATACACAAAGCCGGAATCTGACTACGGTCAGGAAAAGCAGCTTCATACATACTTTTATCACGACCAGCACGACCTACCTCCTGAAGATAATCTTCCAGGACTGCTGGTGGGTTGTAATGCACTACATAATGGACATTGGGAATATCCATACCCATACCAAAGGCTTTTGTCGCACAAAGTATGTTTATGCGCTCGTCTTCTGGCACATGATCTTCTTCTGCGTTTTTAAACTGACGATAGATATCGCTTCTTTGGGTTGAATCTAGGCCTGCGTGAAAAAAGCTGATATGTTCAGCACAAGAAGCCAATAAAGAACCTTCAGGCGCAGCCTTACATAGTTCATTCAGTGCTTCTGCCGTATCTTCACACTCGTTATGAGTGCGACAAAATACAAGCATGCAACTCTTTGAAAAATCGATTTTGTTGTCTTCGATGTAGTCCTTAATGGCATTTACACGTGCCGTAAGGTCATGTCCTTGATCTTTCTTGTTCTTTCCCTTTGTTACGGAAAAAGAAATGCTAATATGCTTTCTTATAGGATTATACTCTTCAGGTTTCTGTCCCAGTCGTACAATGTCAGGGAAATACGACTTGAAGTCTTGTTCGACTTGGGTGGTCACAGTGGCAGAGAACATGGCAACCATTATATCAAATTCATTCTTGCTATTTTTCATGTCAACACACCACTGAACCGCATTCCTGTAATCAGGACGAAAATCCTGTCCCCATTGAGAAATACAGTGCGCCTCGTCGAAGACTACATATTCGAGACCCCTATCCATTTGAAGTCTCTGATAAAGAACATCCATGAACGAACGCACACGGAATCTTTCAGGAGTGATATACAGTAAAGCTATCTCACCTGATTGAATTCTGCGGTAAATTTGTTGCGTTTCAGTTTGCATACGGTCACCACTAAGGTAATCTACGTTGCAGACAAATCCTTTCGCATGCAGTTCCTCGACCTGATCTTGTATGAGAGCTCGCAAAGGACTCACTACAAGTGTCAATCTGTTTGAAGTCATGGCACGAGCAAGCGCAGGCCCTTGGAACAAAATGGATTTGCCACCTCCTGTAGGAATAGAAATTATGCAATCTCCCTTCCTTTCAAGCATATGCTCAACGATAGGTTCCTGACCTTCTCTCCAATCTTCATATCCCCAACTGTCAAGTATTACTTTCTTGAGATACGCAGAGTCAAGCTGCTCTTCAATACCACGTGTGTCCTTGAAGAACAATCCTGCCTTTTCTAAAGATTCACGATAAACTTCTTCATTGTTCCATAGAGTGAATACAGAAGCCCTGGCGTGACAAGTTTTTGCCAGACCAGAATAATCCTCAAAGTATGGGTCTATGATATAAAAGTTAGTGTCCTTATGGTTGGCCATCACCAATGCACAGTAATGCTCAAAGATAGGCCATGCTGCCAGTATGCACTGTCTAGCCGTTGTTCGTTTGAACTTTTCATCTTCATCACTTTCTGCACCATCCTCATAGTCACCTTCGAATGGAAGTTTGTCCCACATGATGAGATAACGGTCAATATCCATATTGTCCCATACGTAACAGAACGCCTTGTCAGAGCGATAATTACCAATTCCTGCCAAGAACTGTTCTTTTGTAATAACTACCAAACCATTACTGCGGGTACCAATATACTCTAGCTTACGGAAGCCACTACCTATGGCAGGTACATAGTATCCACAACTACGGGCATATTCCTCTACACTGCCAAGTTCTTTATCGTCATTGATTATATAAATCAGTGGCTGCAATGGATTCTGCTCATGTATCTTCGCTAGTAAAGTCATCTGGTAGTTCCAATATGCTTTCCTGTTTGTTGAAGCAGGGCTTACCCTTAAAGATGGAGCATCTAACAATATAGAACCTTGACTTTTTACCATATATAGCTTCGAATCGGTAGCATCTTGTCCCTTTAGTTTCCAAGGCACCAACTCGGGCATCACTGGGGCGAAATGAGTTAAGAACGTATTTCTATATTTCTGATATTGAAAATTCTGATAGATGGCAAAATTACCATTAGATTGTCTTTCTGCCCATACGTTTGCTGTTAATTCTGATTGAACAATACCAAGTTTTGTCTTATCTGCATCTGTCAATAATGCAATGTTAGTCGAAGCCATTGACATGGGAAGTTTACATTCCTTGTCAATAAGTTCCCTGAAACTCCATTCTTTCGCCTCCTTGCATTTGTGAACACGGTCTTGAAGTTCCGCACCTATGGTAAAGATACGAGCATACTTGTTCTCATACATTTTTTTGTCTGAGAACGAATCAATATCAATGCAATCTATGTTACTCTTCGGCTTGGTAAGATACTCTGCCAAATTATCTTCGGTGAATGTAATCTTGCCTGATCCATCGTTCTCCACACGAAGATACTGAGCCAAGTTGCAAAAGAGTGGCGTAGCACATATATCACAGAAACGTGTTAGTACGCAGTTCCACAACTTATTGTCTAACGGATGTTCATCTAGGGCTTCTTTGTTGATTACCTTGTAGCCTTCGGTTACGTCAGAAGGATATTGCACAGGTATATATTGTGCTATTCTTGACCACAGACTTTTGGGTGCAATCAGAAGTATACGCTCCACGTCAGAGTTACTTACTGAGCCCAGTTTGGCAATCTCTTTTAGTTTTTTCTCCAACTCTGAGTCAAGAGAACGCAATTCCTGAAAGAATTGTTTGGATGTTTTAGCAGTCTTCTTAAAGTATTCAGCATATATATCCTGCTGAAGAGTGGCAAGAATATTGTTAATCTGCGCTGGTAAGAAATCTCTCAAGCTATCACAAAGTGATTTGTCTTTTGAGAGGCGATACAATTGATTCCAAAACAGTTCATTGGTAAGTTCTGTATCTTCCGCTGCATTGTGCTTGGTGTGTAGAGAATAGGCATATCGGCATGGGTTAAGAAGAATTTCAATTTCCAACGTATCCCATACAAACTGGTTGGTTGTGATTCCTTTCTTCGCTAAAATAGGTAAATCCCATTCCTTGATATTATGTCCAACTACGATATCCTGTCGATTTAAAGCACGACCTAACGAACGGAGCTGATCTTCCGATTCATAACTGCGCGTGTTATCTTCCTTAAGGAAGGCAAACTCTTTGATTGTTTCGCCATCCGTTTCAAGGTCAAATACAACGTAGGGCAGCTCAGCCTTTTCCGTATTCCACCATTCCTCCACAAATTGCTTGTAGAGCTTTGTTTCAGCAAACTCTTCTATAACTAGATTCCTAGCGTAATCGTCAGGAAGGACTTTAAGCAGTTGATATTGTTCCGCCTCTTCGGCTGTTTTGATTGCGTTTGCAACTAGCTTAGCGTTCAATTTCTTCAGGAAGTTCTCACTTTCGAAATTGGCTACCGCAACATAATTCTTAACAAAGTCAAGAATTTGAGCGGGCTTAAGCGTATTGCACCAAGTTGCAACCGCATCCCAAGATAAGATGCGATTCAGTAAATTTATGTCTACGATATCAAGAAAACAAAGAACCTTATATTCATCCTTAAGATTTTCTGCCTCTGCAAGATATTCGGCAAATTTCTTACCATATACACTACGAAGGAATAGTATGAAGTCATTACTGCTGGTTCCTAAGGCATCTGATGAATACAGAACTGACAATCCCTCCAACTTTATAGCACCAAGAAAGGTTCTTAACTCCGCCCTATGTCCATCCATACTCTTAGCTATAAGAGTCCTGACAACATCATAGTAGCCCGACAAGTTATAACCGGAAGTCCATAGTTGTTGTATCTCTGACAAATCCAAGTTGCTATTTGCCATTCGTGCATTGAGGATTCTTTCTTTAAGTGTTAAAGGGAGGTTCTCCTCATCGAATACCTTACGTAGCAACAATAAGAGACTGTCGTTGATTTGTGGCAGATGTTCTTCCAAATATAACTTCTGAAAACCTTCCAATTTGATGGAATCCAGAAATTTGCGTCCTTTACCTGAATCTGATTCCGCCCACAAGTTCAGAGCATTTCTTAATTCGTCAAAATAGTCTGCTAAATCATATCCTGCATTCCACAGCTTGACTATAACATCGGTATCATACGGATCTTCTCCAAATACAGATGATACCATTTTGTTACGCAGACTTACAGTACCTTCAGTATTACTCAACTCAATGCCACTTGCAACTAGGTTTAATAGACAGTTTCGTGTGTCTTTATCAGAGATCAGTTCGTCAATTATTGCGTCACGTTGGTCTGCATTACTACGTTCTATATAGTCTGTTAGTGTATTGACTATAACTTGATTAACTCCATCTTTCGCAAGGATGCTAACAATCTTGTTTATAACATTTATGTTGTATGAATCGTGCTTTTTGTCAAAGCCTTCAATTCTAGCAAATTTACCGCGGTACTCAAAGGCTTTTAAAAGAGTTTGCGAATCGGGTGAAATTCGCTTGACATCAATTGCACTCCAGCCTCTACGACCAGATTTTGGAGTAAAAATGACCCACTCGTTATCTTTTGGATAAGAATCAGATTTCCATTCACTTCCAGTCAGATAGAAGTCAATAATCATATTAGGTTCAGTTTCGTTACAGCTAACACCATAGTTGTTTGCCAGTATAAAACCAAAATTTTTTTGTGTGTCAAAGAACTTAACGAAGCCAATAATAGGCTCATATGCGTTTGAAACTGTTTTCTTTTTTGCTGTTATCGTACTTGTTGGCTGAGATGTAACTTTTTGAACTATTACACTCAGACAATGGGTTGACAGGTTGATATCCACAACCACACATGAAACCTTACAGCCTTTAGTCAGTTTAAACTCTTTGGTCAGTTTATACTCTGCACTTATGCCGAACCCTACATCTATATGTGCAAGTTTTTTATTAGTATTTACTACAGTACCTTCAACTATCAAGCCTACAGGAAACTTGTCTGCATTCTCCACCAACGGATCCGTCAAAAGTCGTTTTCTGCTTAACTGGATTTTATTGCTTTTGAATTCAAGGATTACAACATCTAACTCATCACCCTCTTTAATCAGTTTTGTTGCATCATTATGAAATCCCCAAGCCAGTTCATCCAATTTGATAAAGCCTATATGTCCATCAAACTGAACGTATACACCATAGTTCAATACCTTAGACGCTGTGGCTTTAAACATCTTACCTTTATTGGCTTCTGCATAATTTTGGTCTAGGAACTTCTCAAAAGTAAAGGCATTACTCTCTTCGTATGGTGAAACAGAAGAGTTGACCGAGCTATTTGAAGGTTCCAGCCGACTAAGGTCAAAATCGTCAATCACATACTCGGGGTCTTTCGGAAAAAAAAGGCCCTTGCGTGATGCATAGATAAGAATGTCATCAATTGAGGCATTCTTTTGGTTTGCGTATTGTTGAAGAGTTATCGTAGCCATAAATATTTATTCTATCGGTACACTATTTTATTTTCTTCTGTCATTTGTGTACTTTCTTCCTTGTATTTCATTTCTATGAGGTCTTGAACTTCAACTTTAAGGATTCGTGAAATCTCCACTAACTGAGCCAGGGAGGGTTGGAGTTTATTGGATCTCCATCGTGATATGGTGATTTCCGACATACCCATTTGTTCTGCTAGCCATTTATTAGTAAGCATCTTGTCTGCCATGACAACACGCAATCTATTCAGACATCCTGTTTTTCTCATATTGATTTAATTGATGTATTATGATTCAAAATTACTATTTTTGCTCAAACAATCATCATATTCTGATAATAAATTAAATAAGCAACTTTTGTTATTCGTAGTATAACAATACGGAAGCAATGCCAGATTGGAGGCACTATTCCTCTCAAAGACAAAGCTATTACGGATACAAACTACACGCTGTCTGCGGAATATGCAGCGCAATCCATGACTTCGACAAGCGTACACGACCTCCATTTCCTCAAGGACGCAAGCTAGGAATACCAAGCCTGCATGATGCCCGGCGACAAAGGTTATCTGTTTACCCCTGATTATTCTCTAAACTGTCTCACAATTCACCGATTGTAAAGATAGTAATGCAAATTATATCTTGGTATGATTAATATACTACACAACTACACGAATACTTCACTTTTTGTACCTTATAGAAAATATTGAAAAGGCTTGGGAAATATACCATTTTTTCATACATTTGTATAGAGTCAAAGGCTTTCGGAAATTGCGAAGCATTTCTAATACTTTGATTATCAGATTTTTAAATACTACAATATTGTATCTTACGTGTATCTGAGTTTTTCAAACAAGTTTTGAACTTATTGAATACCAATGTTTGTCGAGATTTTCTAAATAACTGCATCGGCAAATAACAACTCCATTTTACACCCAGTGCACAACATAAAATCCACTAGTTGTCAGCATTTTTTTATTTACAAAAATTCACTCCATATTTATTCTCTTGGCGTGGACCTAAAAACTCCTAAGCACAAATGAAAACTTATACCTTCCCTCTTTACGTTTCCCGATGCAGAAACATTTGTTTTTGCCCTGAAAGCCGTATGTTTCGCGGATGAAAAACATATAGCTTAGCACACGGAAACATAAAAGATTACACAAAACTTATAAATAAATCTGTTTATCTTTTAATCTGTGTGTTCCATTTTTATAGCAAAAAGAGAGGTATAATATTAAGATTAGCCATTCTAATAGAGTTCTCTGTAATCTCCATTAGAATGGCCAATCTCAATATTATTCAATACTTATGTAAGATGTGACAACCACCTTACCATGAAAGAAGCCCGGTATTCTTTTCTATTGCTTGGCAAAATCAGATGGCGTAACGCCAAACTTATTTTTAAAGACTTTACTGAAATGGGAATTGCTCCCAAAGCCCGTCTCATAGATTATCTCCGTAATATTCATATCTGTATGTTTCAACAAGTAGGCTGCCTTATTCAATCGCATATCCCGGATGAAATCACCCAATGACTGTCCGGAAATCTCCTTCACCATGGCATAAAGTCTTGTCCGGCCAAGCCCAAAATGCTTGCACAGCATATCAACAGAAAGATCCGGATTCGATATATTATTTTCCAAGAATCCGTTCAGACTTTCTATAAACTCCTTGTCTTTCTCCGACTTTATGGATTTGCGGGTTACTTCCGGTTCTGCCTGCTCCTGCCCTTCCGTCTGTTCTTCCGGATTTACATCTACGGGCATTGCCTGTGTATGTTCTGTCTGCATCATCCGGAGTTTCTGTGCCAGAAGTCTGGCTACATTAAGTTCCAATATCTTCATGGAGAAAGGTTTGGGAAGATACAAATCGGCTCCCGATTCATAACCCTCAATCTGATTTTCTACCGTACTTTTTGCGGTAAGGAGAATTATCGGTGTATATGCTATCGACAAGTTATTTCGGATGGCCTTGCACATCTCTATTCCGTCCATTAACGGCATCATCACATCACTGATAATTAAATCAGGATAGAATTCCGTACATTTTCTCAACCCCTCTTCTCCGTTTTCCGCAGTAATCACATGGTATTTTATCTGGAAATGCTCTTTCAGCATGGACAACAATTCCACGTTATCCTCCACTAGCAACAGGGTCTGCCTGTCCGAGGCATCTGCCGCTTCCTTATCTTCATCTACCGATGCTTTCTGAGGTTCCATATCATAGTTATATTCTACGTGAACTGATTGCAAATAGCCATGCACATCAAATGTATTATTTTTATCCTGCACTTCTTCTTTCAATCTCATGGGCAATGTGACAATGAATTCCGTACCCTTCATCCGTTCACTGCTCACAATAATGTTCCCACCATGTAGAAGCACCATGTTCTTGGCAATGGCAAGTCCTATACCCGAACCTAAATGTACCGAAGAGTTGTCTCTTATCTGAAAGAAACGGTCGTAAATCTTACTGATTGTTTCCGCAGAGATTCCGACTCCCGTATCGGAAACTTTTAAGATACAAACTTCTTCGCCCCATATCGTGTCGCCCACTTGGAAAGAGTTTTCATATTTAGGAGAAGGAGCCACATCTGTGCCAGTTGTAAGAGACACTTCCACACGCCCTCCATTGGACGTATATTTCATGGCATTAGAAAGCAGGTTTGTCAGCACCATGGAAAATTTCTCCAGATCAAATTTCATCAGCACGTTCTCCTGCACCGAGGTGGTAAATTCTATTTTCTTACGCAGGGCCCAGGGAGAAAATTCCTGCACAATCTGCAACACATATTTATCAATTCTGTCTTCTTGCAGATTCAAATCGGCAATATTCAGGTCACTCTTTCTGAAATCTACCAGCTCTGTAATCATGGTTAGCAATCTGTTGGCATTTCGGGATACCGAATTGAATGACTCCTGAATTTTCTGTGGCACCTGCCCGACTGTCCGGCTAAACTCATCTTCCATTCGTTCCACTGACGACAAAATAAGCGTTAAAGGCGTCTTGAATTCATGAGAGATATTCATGAAGAACTGCAGTTTCAACTGATGGTTTTCCTCATCCTTTTGCTTTTCCATGTCATGCAGAGATATTTTATGTTTCATATTCAGTTCCTGCACATACAGGTAGAAGATGAACAGCACCAGTGAAAAGGTAAATATCAGATAAGTGATTTTAGCCCACGGAGAAAGCCACCAAGGGGGCAGCACTTCAATCTGCAGTTTTTTACTTACCGGATTCCAAGTCTGTCCATTATCCGTAGAGTACTGCAGTTCGAAGTCGTAAGTGGAATAATCCAGATTGGAATAAAGCACTTTATTCTCACTCACCGGCACTTCCCGCCACTCCGCATCATATCCGCCCAATTTATACCTATACATAATTCTGTTCGAAAGACGATAGCCCAAGGCAGAAAATTCTATTGAGAAATCATTCTGGTCATGGTGCAGTGTCAACTTCTCCAGTTTGTCCAAAATCTCAGGAAGCACAACCACCCCATTTATCTTCTCACCGACCCGAATTCTCTCTCCATGAACATATAAGTTTGACAGATAAAGCTGATACTTTTCATTCCCAGTCTGCACATGATTGGGATAAAAATAGCTCAAACCATCTATTCCACCCATGTACATCATTCCGTCCTTTCCTTTGTAACCAGCTCCATATTTGAAGAAGTTGCCTTGCAATCCGTCCAGGTAATCAAATCGAGAAAGAATGCCGGTTTGTGTATCCAGCTTCATAATGCCATAGCCGCCAATCCACACATTGTTATTCTTATCTACCATCACAATTTCCGCATCATTGCTCATCATACCATCCTGCGTCATGTAAGACGTTGCAGAATAGGCATTGTCTGTATCTCCATTGATAACCAGACGGTTCAGGCCTCCTCCCAATGTTCCGACCCAGTAAATCGAATCATTCTGTTTGTCAATACATGCCAGGAAGTTATTCGATAAGGAATGAGAGTTCTTCAAATCTACTCCATAAGAAACCACTTTTTTAATATCAGAATCGGTTCCCTGCAAGATAAATCGAGAAAGCCCTTTTCTGGTACATGCCATCATTTCGTTTTTTTCTTTATCAAAAAACAAATAAGGTACACAAGTTGACTTCAAGCCATCCCGTAAACCTATGTGTTTGACAAAAGTAAGTGCCCCATTATCTTCTTTAAAGCAATAGATACCATTTTTCCAGGTACCCACCCACAGGAAGCCGTTTGCATCATATTCCATTCGAGTGATGTCTACAGCAGCCTTTACCAATGCTTTTTCATTGTTGAAGATGACATACGACATCGAATTTGATTTTACGTCATAGGCCACAAGGCCATTTATCAGTCCCACATAAAGAATACGTTCATTCTTATTAAACTTTAAAGCCTTAAACACATTTCCTTTTCCCAGAAATTGAGAAAAGTCTGTAAACATCAGAAGGCCTTCGTCCGTACGATACTTATTCAAGCCTTGTTTCTGGGTCAGAAGCCAAAGCGTACCGTCAGAACTTCTTTCAATACCCTTCACAAAAGTACCCTTTATTGAATATTCATTTGAAGGGTTATCGTATACTGTACCAAACAAAGGCATTGATAAAGAAACATAATTCAGTCCTTTTCCCCAAGTTCCAATCCACAAATTATGAAAACTGTCAATGAATAATGTGGAAATAAAGTTAGAGGAAATGGAAGTGGTATATGCAGATTGCCGGGCATGAATATCGGCGTAAACCTTGCCTGAGTTTGTAGAAATCTGTAACAAGCCAATATTCGAGGCACACCATAAAGTATTGCTTCGGTCCACAATCAGTTTTCCTGAAGTATGTTGAGGAATATGTGCATTCAAGCTATGAAAATCATAAAAGTCATAACGTGACAAGTTCAGACTGCCATCTGTATTCAACGGGAATCTGGCACAACCGGAAGATACTCTCAGATACAGGAAATTGTCTCTAATATAAAGTGAGGAAGAAGCTTCATTCCTTCGGGAGATTTCACGGCATTTATACGAGTTCACAATTTTCACTCTGCCCTGAGCCAGCTTCACCTGTAAAAGCATATCGGGAGTACACAACCAGGTATAATCGCCATTTTTCACAATCGTATGCACATTTTTCTTTGCCGACAAGACCTCAGACTCTTTCCCATAAGAAGAAAGCAAGTTCCTTTTACGATCCACATTCACCACATACATGGAATCAGAAGTTACCACCCACAAAACTCCTTCTTCTGTGGCATATACTTTGTCGACCAAAGTGGATGATAATACCTGAAGGTCGGCAGAGAGTTCAAAATCGGCATAATTCCCCTGATTATAATTAAATCTCAACAAACCGCTTTCTGTACCAATCCATAAATTACAGGAATCTGTAGCCAGCGAAGTGATACGGTCGTGAAGATAACGGATTCTGTCCGTCGGTTTATAATACTCATACGACTGCAGGTTGTATCCATCAAAACTTTGCAAGCCTCCATTGGTTCCAATCCAGATGAGTCCATTCACATCCTGTGTTACACAGGTTACATCTGTATGTAATAGTCCGTTCTCCATTGTCAACGTCCTGAACTTAGGAGCATTTGCACCCATAAGAGTCAGGCTAAAGACTAGCAAACAACTAAGGAGTACCCCTGTTTTTTCTTTTAAAGACATCATAAAATTACATTTTCAACAAAGATAAAATATATAAATGCATTAATTACCACTCATTCACAAAAAAAAAGAGGAGTTACCCCCTCTTTTTACTAACCTATACAACATTACCTTTATGAAAACCACGAACAACATCCTTCATACAAGCATGTCATTCAATTTATTAAAACCCTATTGAAAACCTCTCCACAAAGAAAAAAACAATTAGTTAGTTGTATTTGATTTATTGTACGGATTCTTATTTCAAATGTACAAATATTACCTGAAATCAATCTTTTCACAATTTAAGATGGACCATCTCAGCATCTCATGCATACTTTTTTCGGTCAGCACCTTTCCGTTTACCCTGAAATTCTCAAAAATGAGTCCACTTAAAGGAGTCTGCCCCTTCACTCCTTCCATATAATTCTTTTTACCTTTTGAAACATCCACCCACACATCCCAATCCTTAAACAGGAAATTCTTAATCAACTGGTCTTTATCGCCTAATGGGGATAACCTGAAAATATGTGTCACCGGAGTATCCGTACGCACGTCTTCAAATACAAACCTTTCATCTGCTCCTCCACCGTTCCGGCAGCTTAGAATACCATTATTAGGTCTGTCCGAATCCCACTCTGCCCGGATTATATCCACCCGGCTTACACGACAGTTTCTTGCTACTGAATTACTCCAGTTTAACTGGAAAATGGCCCCATTATCCAATTGCCAGCATACCACATCTTCTACCACAATATTATCTCTATATATCTTGATATTATCATCATTGGCCCAGATGAAACAATTCCGGATTGTAGAGTTGGCATAAGCAGCAATACCGTCACAATTATAAATCCATCCTCCCACGATTTTAGTCCAGGCCACTTCATTATCCGTCCCCAACAACCTTACAGCAAAGAAAGAATAATCTGCAATCACAATACCATCCACTATAATGCCGTCAGCTCCATTTTTGGCTTCTACCATGTGCGATTCACGCAGATGTAAGCGTGCTCCTGACAAAACCCCTCTTCCGTAAATCTTCACATTGGAACAAGCCTTTCCATCCATAATGAAAGAACCAAATACCCAAGCTCCTCCTTCCAGGTAGATGCGTTTTATATTTGAAGGAACTTTATACACTCCTATGTCATGTACCCCTTTCTTAAAATAAAGGGCTGAATCTTTTACAGAAAGTGTAGAGAGAAGTGTTTTATCACCCTTTTCTATCACTTTCCATTTTGGCAAATCGGCCGGGACATCCGTTTCCATCGGATCTGCAAAAATCAACAATCCTTCCTTATAGCCATCTTCACCAATTTCCACAGAAAATTGTCCTGGACGGTCGAGCACAAAAGAGAAGCAGTTAGCATCCAGTTTATTCACTTTTATATCGTGTCTGGACGGATACACTTTAATTTCTTTTCCTTCTATATCTTTATTCACCCGCACTGTAACTTTCACCTTTCCCAGGAACGAGAAATGCCCCCAATGAATGCTTCTGCCTTTGAATTTAGTCAAAGGCTTGTCATCGTTTTTCCTTTGTCCGGGCATTCCTTTAAAATAAGCGTTACAGACATTTTTGAAAATAGCCACGTCATTATCCGTGTCATCATTCAGATACACACGATACAATTCAGACTGTTGTACCCGGAGATTTTTTTCCGGATATGTCACAAGTGTGGCTGTTTTGTTTCCTGCGTAAATGGAATTCATCCATGAAATACACAAGCATACAATGAATAATAATACTTTCGTCCTCATATGTTCTTCATTCTTACAGCGGCAAAATTACAGGCAAACAGACTATCCGCCTTATTTTCATGTACAAATAATTTGTACTAGCGTACAGAACCCGCAGTGTGTACGCTGGCAACAATTTCAAGGACGCATAAACCAGTGGTTAGCCTGTTCCAAGGCTATTTTTGTATAAAACATTTATACATTATGAGAAAATTCATCTTTTTATTATGTTGCGGTGTATGTTTTTCCGCTTATGCACAAAAGTGGGAAATGAAGCAAGCTCCTTTAATGACACCTTGGAGCAAAAACATCGACATCCATCATGTACTTCCAGAATACCCCAGGCCACTTATGCAACGGGAAGACTGGAAAAATCTCAATGGAGTATGGGAATTTGAAATGCGTGCAGAAGAAGACCGGCTACCGGCAAAAAGAAAACTTCATGAAAAAATCCTCGTTCCCTATCCATGGGAATCGGCTCTTTCTGGAGTAAGAAGACAACTCTCTACCCAACGGGCGTGGTACAAACGGGCTTTTACTCTTCCCAAAGAATGGAAAGGCAAGAATATCATTCTAAATTTTGGAGCCGTTGACTGGGAATCAGAAATCTATGTGAACGGAAAACTAGTCGGGACCCACAAAGGAGGATACGATCCGTTCTCTTTCAATATAACGTCTTATCTTGACTTATCGGCCAAAGAGCAGGAACTTATTGTCAGTGTCTATGACCCGGGAAACAGTAAGGCCATTCCTCACGGAAAACAAAACAATACACGTTTTTCCGAACCGAAAGGCTATAGTTATTCCCCTTCTTCCGGTATCTGGCAAACCGTATGGATAGAACCGGTCAACAAAGATCATGTCACAGCCATACATACGATTCCTGATTTTGATAAGAAAGCATTCCACGTAGAAGTCAATGCTTCCGGCAATCAGAACCTGAAGGTAAACATCTGTATCCAGTCACAGGGGAAAACAGAAAGCCAACACTCAGGCGCGCTGAATACTCCGATTACCCTACCCCTGAAAACCATTCGTCCATGGAGTCCCGACACACCTCACCTGTATGATGTGATAGTCAAACTGACCAACGAAAAAGGAGAAACCGTGGATAGCATCAGAAGCTATGCGGGTATGCGCAAAATCTCATTAAAGAACGAAAACGGTGTACAGCGTCTGGCACTTAATGACAAATTTATTTTCCAGATGGGGCCATTGGACCAGGGATACTGGCCCGACGGCATATACACTGCGCCCACAGACGAAGCCTTGAAATGGGATGTACAGAAAATAAAAGAATGGGGCTTCAACATGATACGAAAGCACATCAAAGTGGAACCGCAGAGATGGTACTACTGGTGCGACAAATTAGGCATATTGGTATGGCAAGACATGCCCAACTGTTTCAAGACACGAAATGAAGAAGAAAAGGAGCAGTTTGAAACCGAACTGCAACGCATGATTCGTACCCACTGGAACCACCCTTCCATTGTCAACTGGATTGTGTTCAACGAACATTGGGGAATATACGATTGTGAGCGTATCACAGAAAATGTCATGAAGCTTGACCCGAGCAGACTTGTCACAGGCAATAGTGGTATCGATGCCCGGAAGCCCAGTATCGACTATGAAGTGGGGCACATTAAGGACAACCATTCCTATCGGCCTCCTCACGTGCCACTTATCAGCAGCAAAAGAGCCACCGTCAACGGAGAATACGGTGCCATCGGTTATAAAATCGAAGGCCATATCTGGGATACCGACGGACCTTGGGTACACCACAACTATAAGAACAAGGAGAATGCGACAAAAGAATACGTAAAATTCATTCAGCAAATCAACGAATACATACGTCGCGGACTCAGTGCAGCTGTATATACCCAGTGGACTGATGTGGAAAATGAAATGAACGGACTCTATACCTACGACCGTAAAGTAGAGAAATTAGATAAACAAAAAGTATCTGACGCCAACCGCTCGACCTATACAGAGAAAGAGCAGATAAAAGGCCAAACCGATGCACAATACATTCAATAATCTTTTAATTACACCTTATGAACTCTATTAAACTGATTTCACTTGCCGCACTGGCAACTTCACTCATGCCCTCCTGGGCTGCTCAAAAGCAAAACAAGCCGAACATTATCTTTGTCATATCCGATGACCATAGCGTTCCGTTCTTAGGGTGCTATGGAAATAAAGACATCAAGACTCCCAACTTCGATAAGTTCGCTTCCGAAGGAATGACTTTTACCAGAACCTACGTGACGGCCCCTCAAAGTGCTCCTTCACGTTCTTCTTTCTTCACAGGACGTTCTACCATCTCTACTACGATGTCTATGTTCTCTCTGCCTCTGCCAGGAAATGTCATTACCTATCCTGATATTCTGAAAGAGCATGGATATTACATCGGAGTGACTGCCCGAAGCCATCACCAGGATGGACTGAAACGCAACAAAGACATTCAGCAGGCCATTGAAAGAAACGACATGGCTACCTTCGGTCGTCGGTTCGATTATCACAGAATTGGCGGACAGCCGTTGCCGGAACTGAAAGTCTTTCTGGACAAGGCTGCCACAGAAGGAAAAGGAAAGCCCTTCTATGTTCAGGTCAGTTTCTACGACCCTCATCGCCCATGGGATAAGAATGCTATCCCAGAACCTCATGACCCTAATACCATTAAATTGCCAGACAATTATCCGGATAACGCACTTATTCGGGAAGATTTTGCACGTCATTACGATGAGATAGCCCGTATGGATACCCAGTTCGGACTCATGATGGAAGAACTGGAGAAACGAGGATTGGCAGACAATACTATCGTCGTATTTGTAGGCGATAACGGTTCAGCCCTGTTAAGAGGTAAAGGAACCCTTTATGAAACCGGTATCAATGTACCACTTATCGTACGCTGGCCAGGAAAAATCAAACCGGGAAGCTACAGTAATGTACTTGTATCGGGAGAAGACTTTGCTCCTACCCTCTTGGAACTAGCAGGATATAAAGCCGACCCTAAAATGACCGGCCACAGCTTCGCTCATACCCTGTTGGGTAAAGCAGGAACCGACAGAACGTGGGTATTCTCTGCCCGTGGAGCTCACGCAGAAGACCTGCCAGTCACCACCAAAGACTTTGACCTCATCAGAGCCATAGTGACCGACAGATACAAGCTTATCTATAACCCGGTGAGAGAACTTCCCTACTGGCCGGTAGATTTCTCACATGAACCATTCTGGCTCGACCTGGTAGAACAAAACAGAACCGGCTTCATACCACGGGAATGGAAAGAAAGATATTTCTCAGAAAGACCGATGTTCGAACTGTATGACCTCAAAAACGACCCGCAAGAATTACACAACCTTGCAGGACTTAAGGAATATGCAGAAATAGAAAAGAAACTGCGTGACACCATGGCCGAGAAAATGCTGGTAGACCGTGATTATGTGCCACTTCCTTTCTACTCACTGGACAAAGAATATAAATAGAACGTACAAATTCAATAAGAATGCGGACACAGGAACCAACCGTTTTCTCTTAGTCCGCCTAACTTTGTGACAATAACCAAATAATTATAAATCATGAAAAATAAAACATTCTTATCTGCCGCACTGGCTTTCTTCATGCTGGCCGGCTTTAACCAGACGACTCAGGCTATTACTCCGCAGATGCCGTCTGAAGAAACAGTAAGCAAATGCAAGGTGGCTCCCACTCCTCCTATGGGATGGAACAGTTTCGATGCATACGACTGCCGTATCAACGAACAGGAATTCAAAGCCATCGTAGATTATATGGCTGCCAACTTGAAGCAACATGGCTGGGAATATGCAGTTATCGATTACTGCTGGTTTAACGATAACCCTGGAGGTTGGAATAACCCCAGCAAACGATATGGTCATCCGGACATCCGATTGGATAAAGACGGCAAACCGCTCGACGTGCTTTGCATGGACGAATACAGTCGTCTGATTCCTTCTGTGAAAAGATTCCCGTCTGCAGCAAACGGAAAAGGATTCAAACCGCTGGCCGACTACGTACACAGCAAGGGTATGAAATTCGGTATCCACATCATGCGTGGTATAGCTCGCCAGGCTTATTTCCAGAAATCAAAAATCATGGGAAGCAAGGCTACGGCGTACGACATAGCTGAACCTTTCGACACATGTAACTGGTGTAACAACATGTACGGAGTGGACGCTTCTAAAGAAGGTGCGCAAGAATACTATAACTCTATCTTCAAATTGTATGCAGAATGGGGAGTAGACTTTATTAAAGCCGACGACACCATGTATCCTCCCTATCACAAAGGAGAAATCGAAATGATGCGCAAAGCCATTGAAAACTGCGGTCGCCCGATGGTACTGAGTTTATCTTGTGGGGAAGCTCCATTAGGCCGTGCAGAACACATTAAGAAAAACGCTACCATGTGGAGAGTGTCAGCCGATTTCTGGGACAATTGGGAAGATTTGTATCACAATTTTGACTTACTGAATGCCTGGTCTTCTCATATCGGCGAAGACAGTTGGCCGGATGCGGATATGATTCCGTTTGGAAAACTGGCACTTCAAAACCGTCCGGTAGGAAAAGAACGCATGAGCCGTTTCACTCCAGAGGAATATAATACGCTCATGACTCTGTTCTGTATGGCTCGCTCTCCACTGATGATTGGAGCCGACTTGCTTTCTACCCCCAAAGAAATCATCGACAAATATTTCAAGAACGATGAAATCCTTGCCATCGACCAGCACTCCACAGATAACCGGCAGGTATTCAAGAACAAGAGTTATGCCATCTGGACTGCCACTGTTCCCGAAACAGGCGAACGCTATATTGCGCTGTTCAATCTGCAAGACAAACCTGCTACCGTCACTTTCAATATGGAACTGGAATCTCTACGCGGAAAATATCAAGCACGTGATTTGTGGAAGAAGCAGAATATCGGTATTGTGGAAGGAAAACTTTCTGCTCAGTTGGGAGCACACGATGCCACTGTATTCAAACTCACAAAAGTAAAATAATCCAGAAAGTAATCTCAATGAAAAAAATCAATATTCTACTTATTGGTATATTCATTACTTTTCACACGCTATACGCCCAGACCCCTCTTTGGCAGGGGAAAGGGCGTATTGCCATAAGTAGCGACGGTAATGAACACGATGATGATGACTGGGCTGCCACTCCGTTGTCGCTCGCTATGATTGCAGCTAAAGGCCTGCAAGACAAGCTTGTATTGTATACCTACAGCGACCATATCTGGGGGAGCAATCAGGATCGCCCTAACAAACATGGCATCAGTGCCTACGAGCACATGCGTCTCAGTGCACTGGGAAGCAAGAAATGGTTTGGCTTTCACAATAGCCGTTTCATTTGTGCCGTAGACAATGCTGAAATTGCTTACAATGCCATGAGAGACGTAATCAATGCTTCCTCCGCAGAAGATCCGTTAATCATCGTAGCTGCCGGACCTATGCAAGTGGTAGGAGAAGCTCTTCAACGCTCCGATAAAGAAAAGCGCCAATACGTTACCCTGTTGTCCCACTCTCAATGGAACAATCGTCACAGCGACAATCCGGAAAGAAAAAAAGGATGGGATATGCATTCTGGCTGGACATGGGACGAAATGAAAGCTGCATTCGGTACTCCGGAAGGAGGTAATGTCCGATTCGTACAAATTCTCGACCAAAATCATGGAAAAGATTATATTGGTTTCTTCTGTCCCAAAGAAAACTACGACTGGATAAAAACTTCACCAGCCAGAAATTCTCCCGCCTACCAACCAGGAGCATGGGACTTCCTGTATGAACGGATTTCCACTTGTATCAAGAAAAAAGGAACTTGTTTCGACCCCTCGGATGCGGGCATGATTGTATACCTGTTCACCGGAATCGAAAAAACTAATCCGGACATGGCACGACAAATCATGGAGAATCCTCAATTCACCTATCAAAACCCAATTCGTTCAGGTATAGACCCCAAAGGATTAAGAGACTGCCAGGTACTGAAAGACCAGAATACCTGGTACCTCACAGGTACCGCTTTTCCCCATTGGGCACGACAGGAACAAAATGGGAAGCTGAACCAAGGAGTTCCTCTCTACAAATCCACAAATCTGACCGACTGGACTTTCGTAAAATACATCGTAGAAAGGCCCGATTCCAGCAAATGGTATTACAACCGTTTCTGGGCTCCTGAGATTCATAAAATCAAGGGAAAATATTACGCTACCTTCAACTGTTCCAACCCCAAGCATGGGTATCCCGGACAACACATCGGTTATGCCGTAGCCAATAGTATTGAAGGCCCCTACAAAGTGATTACAGAAGAAAAGCCACTGGCCAACGGAAACGACTTGACATTGTTCGAAGATGAAGACGGAAAAGTATGGGCATTCTGGAACAGAGGACGTGAATTCGGTATTGGATATGCGCAACTGGATTTAGAAACCGGAAAATTTCTGACCACTCCTCAGACGGCTATCCAGCCCGGGAAGGTAGATTATGAATACGATAAGGAGGGAAAATTAGTACACGAACCCGGATACGACGGACGCCCCATCCCCAAAGTAAAGAAGTATTACTCCTGGGATTCCATCGGTATAGAAGGGGCTTACGTCATCAAAGAAAACGGACAATACTACCTTTTTTATTCCAGTTGGACCAGAGGATATGAAATCGGCTATGCTACTGCTTCTAAAATTACCGGACCATGGAAAAAGTATGAAGGAAATCCCTTCTACGGAGCACAAAACAAAGCCGCATGTAATAGAAACGGATTCACCTGGAAAGGTAACCCACATAGTCCGTTCAACCAAGTGGGCCACAATGAAATATTTGTCGGACCGGATGGAAGATATTGGATTTCCTGTCACGGAATTACACACGACGCTCCCGAAAGTCCCTCATTGGTTATTGACCCGATATGGTTCGACCACGACGGGAACATCAAGAGTAACGGTCCGACATATACTCTTCAACAAACAAATTATTTGAACAACCCAACCTCTAAGGCTAAATAACTCATAGTCAATTCATCCCTCGGTGCTTGTGAAAGTATCGGGGGAATATAATTTCTACTGAATAAGATTTGAAAACATAAAAACACTTTTAATTCTAAAAAACATTTATGATGAAAACGAAGTTTATGTTATCCACGTTGCTGGCTTTTCCTGCGTTAAGTCATGCACAAACCAACTTTATCATCATCCTTACCGATGACCAAGGGTATCAGGACATAGGATGCTATGGTTCGCCACTGATTGAAACTCCCAACCTTGACAAAATGGCGGAAGAAGGACTTCGGCTTACCAATTTTTACGTATCCGCTTCTGTATCGAGTGCCTCGAGAGCCGGACTGCTTACCGGGCAGTTAAACACACGCAATGGAGTGAAAGGTGTGGGCTGGCCAGATTCAAAAGGACTTCCAACAGATAAAATCACAATAGCTAATGCGCTAAAGACAAAAGGTTATGCTACCGGATGCTTTGGCAAATGGCACTTAGGCGACCTTGACGGATATCTTCCTACCGATCGTGGATTTGATTATTATTATGGTATCCCTTATAGCAACGATATGTATATAGGGTACACACATAAATTCTCTCCCAACTGTGTGTTTACCGAAGGGTATAATCTTGATAAAGCCTTACAAGACCAGCAGCTGGTAAAAAGAACTAAAAACAAAACCCAACTGAAAAAAGAACTGAACTATGCTTCTCCTTTGTTTGAGAACAAGGAAGTCATAGAATATCCATGCGACCAAGCTACTACCACATACAGATATTTCAATAAAGCAATGGAATTTATCGGGAAAAACAAGAACCAGCCGTTTTTTGTATACCTGACTCCTTCCATGCCCCATGTGCCACTTTTTGTCTCCCCACAGTTCAAAGGAAAAAGTAAAAGAGGATTGTATGGAGATGCCGTAGAAGAAATAGACTGGAACGTAGGCCGACTGCTTGATTTCTTAGAAAAAGAAGGGCTCAGCGAGAATACAATGGTCATTTTCACTTCCGACAATGGCCCATGGTTAGGAATGAAAGAAAACGGTGGATCTGCTCTTCCATTGAGAGACGGTAAATTCTCGGCATACGAAGGTGGTGTCCGCACTCCTTGTATCATTAAATGGAAGAACCACATCCCGGCAGGAAAAGTGAGCGACCATATCATTGCAAGTATCGATATCTTCCCCACTCTATTGGAACTTGCCCAGATGGACAAATCAAAATATGATCTTGACGGTATCACACTTACCAAGTTCATAAGCAATCCAGATAATGTAGAGCCTCGCGACCGCTATTTGTATGTCAAAGACGGAAAAATCGTAGGTATCAGACAAAATGACTGGATATACCTGCCGCAAACAGGACTCAGAGTCACTCCCAAAGGAAACTTTGAGCAAGAACTCTTCAATATCCGTATGGACATTGGGCAAAAATCAAATCTGTTCAAAAAAGAAACCAAGAAAGCTCAGGAAATGGAACAGCTATTACAGCAACAATCTCATTAATCCCTTTTGAGCAGGTGTATATTAAAAAGTCTGGTATGAACCACAGCAGGTTACATACCAGACTTTTTTTACAGGACCTATCTATTACAGACAAGCAGGTTATTTGTACATCACAAACTGATTCTTTCCAGAATCTGGAGTTACCAGATAAAATCCGTTGTCAAGCTTCTTGTAGCTGGCATACTGACATTTCAGAAGCGGCTTGTCACTATATATCACAAAAGGTGCATTCTCCTTCAAGGATACTGTCAACTTATTCTTTTCAGCCTTATACTTCTTTACTGCCACCGGACTGAGGTACTTGTTCTCCAGCCCTATAACCGACCAGCCGTTCTCGATTTCACACAGCAACACCAGACGGTCCTCCATATTCTTCAGGTTAAACGCATACTTATCTTTCAGCACGTTTCCTTTCTTCGCATACCAGTCATAATATACCAGTCCCTCTGCCGGAAGTTCACGTCGTCCCGGATACGGCTGTACCATCGCATCCGCATATGTATAGTCTTCTGCAGTAACCTCTACCTCCGTTATATTCTTGGTATTTTTGTTTGACAGGCTATAAGCCACCACTGCAGCAGATGTTTCAGTCAAAGGAGCTATCACATAATACACCCCATCTCCTGTCAGCACATTGTTAAACAGAGACTTGGGCAAAGAAGTTCCCGGAGCCATAGGACGCAAGATTTCACCGTCTGAAAAAGCTAATGGAGAAATATAATCATCCACAAAATTCTTGGGAGGGTCAGACAGATAGATAGGAGCCGCCGACATCGCTTTGCTGACCGCCATCAGACGCCCCAGTCTGGCATCTGAAGAATGAAACATGTCATGATCCGGCCAAACCGTCTGCCCCATCCATAATGTGTTCTGGAATCCCTGATAGATATGATTTCTCGCCAATGGAATGCTGTTCAACTTATAATCCACGCTCACACGCGTCGTTGCACTGTATTTGGTATTAAATGCACAAGGCAGGTTCTGAGCCATACAGTTCATCAATCCATCCAGTTTCTTTTTGGCATACCGCTCCAGTGCCGCCGCATTGTTGTGATGCGCCTCCACCGGATTGGATGTCATCAGATAGTTGTTAAAGTCACGTGTCTGAACGTCTATTTTAATGAAGTCAAAATCATTGTCCGATGCAGAAGAAACCATCTTGTTATAAAACAAATCGGCAGCTTCCGGCGAACCGTTTATGATGATACGTCCTCTGTCATTCTTCATCAGATAAGGCTTTAAATCATCCATTTTATGATTGGCCGATATACCACCCCATATTCCATACATGCAATGCCACAATCCGAACCACTTTATCTTGTCCGAACGTTTAGACAACAAAGGAGACCATCCTTTTGGGAATTTCTCTGGACTCACCTCAAAATTGATAAGTTTGTCTTTCACCTGAGTCTGGTGTCCATGATCCACCAGAACCCAGCGAATGGGTACATCAGATTTTTCTATCCCATCCACAGCCTCCAGCAACACTTTTTCATTGATGTTTTTCCGGAAATGCTCCCACGAACACCAACCTAAATATTTGAACGGCTCCGGATAAACCTTGTCCTTTCTTAATTTCAGATTATCTGCTATGTATTTATCCTTTACCAAAGAACTCCAGATTACATTCACTACCTTATATACATCCCCACTTCTTCCATAGGCAAACACCGGAGCATCTTTCAAATCCACTTCTTCCGTTCCCATGGTACCGTATTTAATATCAATGTGATTATCGTCCACCACTTCTATCCAGCTCATAGCTGAATTAATGGCTACCGGCTGCACTACCCAGTAACTTCCATCCTGAAGTTCCAGGACAAGAAAGATACCACAATTGACTGGCTTATCAATAGTGGGTACCGGTTCAAATGATGCATCGAAAAGTGCAGACAATCTATCCACGGGCCATGAAAAATTTTGGTTTATCCCGTCAAAACCCTTAAACCGGGAAGCATAGAACAATGCCTTCTTATACGCAGGCAATTCTATACGATAACTCTCCAACACTCCCTCTACAGGCTTTCCCTTTACAGAAGTTCTAAACACAGCGCACGAATCTGAAAAAGACAGATTCAAGTCTTTTGCCTTCGACGGAATACCTTGTATCCACATCAAACACATCAAAACAAAAAACGTTACATACTTTTTACTCATAATACAATGTATATTTGTTATTTTATGATTATACCTTCTGTCGTATTTTCATTAGTCAGCAAATTCGCGTCAGACATATTCTTCCACAATTTGCCATTCACCTTAATATTTTCCAGAAGTACATTGCTTACCTTATGAATAGAATCGTGCCCCATAATGATATTTCTCATTTCAGGTTCGGTATAGCACTCAATATTTCTGAAGGTAAGATTTCTGATTTCACCTCTTTCCGGGTCCCAGCTTCCGAAACGGTTAGGTTTTGTCATGATATGAAACAAGCGATGCTTGCAGTTATCAATCCGAATATCCTCATACAAATAATTGGTCATAATGCCATTACTGCCATGAATCGCATCAAATACAGCTTCATTAGGATTGTCCCAAGGATGCTCTACCCGGATTATATCCACGTCATAGACATGAAAATTAGTGTTATACCCCGGCATATTCCAGCCAATCTGAAAAGGAGCTCCGTTTTCCATCTGCCATATCATACACCTTCTTGCTATCGTATTGCTTCGATATAACTTGATAGCATCATCATTTACCTTGAAAAAACAGTCTTCTATCAAACTATTGCTTCCAATTCCTATTCCATCCGTACTGAACCACCAGCCCATCATCTTCAGGTTCCGGCATATCTGATTAGTACCAGTTAACGACACACAAAACCTCGGTGCATTGATAATAGTCACCCCTTCAATCAGTACATTATTACAGTTCCTAAAAGCAATCATGTGATTATGACTCCGTGCAGGATATTCTTCCCCACTTATAATACCCTGCCCCATAATGGTAATGTTCTCCTGCCCGTCAGAAACGAATTGTCCTTTTACATAGGCGCCAGGAGCAAGATATACCGTTTGATTGCTCTTCAACATGTAGTTGTCTCCTATCTCGTGTATCCCTTTTTCGAAAACAATCAGATTAGGAGTATGCTCAGCTGGTTTCTTGAGAGGGTACGTATCCACAAAAATCAGCAAGGGATGGGCAATAGCCACTCCCTCCTCGAATTCCACTGAATACTGTCCAGGACCAGGTAATTTAAATTCTACAGTCGAATCATTCAAAATGTGACATGCGATATTGTACTTACGAGGCAATATCCGGCATACTTCAACCTTATAAGCATTAGTCTTTACCCTGACAACAGGTTTCGTATCTGTAGCAAAAGATGTCCACGAAGTTGTCTTACACCGGTTAGTTTTCCATTGTGCCACATTGGTATACACAGGAGACTCCAAAAATTCTCCTCCATCCGATACCTCAATTTCAAATAAAGAAGATTTCTTGATACCGTCGGCTATCGGATATACAAACACCTCAGCCAAAACCACATCAGAAAACAATGTGGCAAAGCATAATATCATTAACAACAATCTTTGTTTCATGTTTGATAAGTTTGAAAAAGTTATTTACGGAAGAGTTATCACACACTTAAATCCATTCTCATCCGGGTACACACGGTCAACGCAAAAAAACGGTTCCGCATATTTATCCTCACTATGATACGAGATATACCACTTGTCATTCAGTCCCTTAAACAATTGCACATTGCCTATAATCTCACAAGGAGGAGCAAAGACAAGCGGGTTGTCATATTCACCATGCAACTGAGTAGGAGCCTGATCTTCCGAACGATAAAACAGAATTTCATCAGAAGCTTTCCAAGGACCAAGCGGAGATTCAGACACTAAGTTCGCAGCATAGTATCCCCCTTTAAACACCGTATAGAAGAGATAAATCTTACCTTTGTATTTTAAGACGGAAGGAGAATCCAGAAAACGGTCATCTTTTCTAAACTGGCGAGGAATGGCGATTACCACAGGTTCTCCGGCAAGATGTGTGAGCGCAGTATCCATCAATGCACCACACAGACTTCCGTCTTTCTCCCAATAAGCATACACTTTTCCATCTTTATCATCCTGCCATAAGGTAAACCTGTTTCCTTTGACAACAGGTTTATCTGTCACAATTTTATAAGGCCCTTGAATCTTATCACTTATGGCTACAACTGTTTCCGTAGTGCCATAAGGATTTACGTCGTTGTTCCTGCCTCCGAAACACAACACATACCTGCCGTTTATCTTATGAATTTCCGGAGAATCAAAACCATCTTTATACCATGAATCGGCAGGTATACTTTCCCGGTCAACTAATAGAGCGGTTTTCTTCCATTTCTTCATATCCTTACTTTCATACAAAGATATGCCTTCTTTATTTTCACCCGGAGGAGCTATTTCCGTCCCCACCATATAGTACCGGCCTTTTTCTACATAAATATGACAATCTCTGATTCCATATTCCGGCAAACCTTTACGTATCGGATTTCCTGCTAACGCACTCTCCAAACAATGACATACTAACAGGAACAGTAAAATTTGCTTGTTAAACAGACATTTAAATGACGCGAGATTCATAATCTAAAATTTAAATCAGCTAATATACAGATGCTTTACAAACCTTATCACTCCGCATTCTTCCATTCCGTAAGCAACCGGAAGAAGCCTTTTTTTCTTTCACTGTTGATGCCCCAGTCCGCAGGAATACATTGAAAACCCTGTTCGTAGGGTTCATCCTTTTTCCTGAAATCAAAATATCCCCACGAAGCATAAGCCTCTGTAGCTTTTACAAAATTATTGACCTCTTTGTCAAACTTGAAGTGGTCATCCTCGTTGTAAACCACGGGCTTGGGAGTATAGGCCGGCGATTTTCTCACCGAATCGACCTGCAGGGTTATTCTTTCAGGTTTCCATACCCCGTTTCCATGAAGCAAGACAAAATCGGATACAGCAATGACTTTGTCACTCGGAACAATTTTTCCGGCATAACTGGTGCTTACCAACAAACGTCTTCCATGATAAGTAATCGACTTTGCATATTCAATAGACTCATGCACAGTTTCCGGACTCAACCCATCCAACTTGAAGAAATCACACTCATTGTTAATCTCAAGCAACACGTTCTTATATCCGTTCGTCAGTACCCACTCCACTGCATTCTTTATTCCATTTCTGGCAGCCTCTGCATTGTCTAGGAATTTTTCCTGACCTACATAAAACAATCCCAATATCACCACCATTTCCAGCTCATCTGCTTTATCAAGAATCAGCTTCAGTCGCTTCATGTACTCCTCATCCAGACTTCCATCCGAAAGAATAGCTGAATTATGCCAGGGCTGTGTTTCCGAGTATCCTTCCGGACTTCCCCCCTGCAGGTTAATGGTAAAAGCAAGCAGCCCTTTTTCTCTCCATACCGGCATATTCTCTACAAACTCTCTTGTATTGCGGTTGGCATCCCATACTTTTGTATCTGGATACGCCCATTTATAACGCGTAGAATCCGTCTTGTCATCAAAGATTCCATTCACAAGTCGCGCATTAGGAAGCAATCCCTGTATTTTCATCCCCCTCCATGTTTTACCTTCGAACGTAGGTTTTCCGTTAATATAAAACTCTTCACCTACAATCGAAACTTCAGTTTTGTGAACATCAGCAGTTCCACAAGAGACGAACAACAAAGAAAGAAATGCTGTAGAAATAAAACTTTGCTTAAAAAAATGCTTCATATCATCCACTATTTATCTTATATTAAACTCTAAATTTTATTGTTTCTTTAAACTCCAGGTCTGTTCAAAAACAAAAGATTCACCCGGCGACAACTTATACAAAGGACTTACAGGCTCAATCTCACACAACTTTCCATTGGTATAAAATATAGTTGTATACCCCATAGTAGAAGAATAATCCATCTGTGGCATTACTTTGAAAGTAACCTCAAACTTTAAATCTTTATACAGATAAGAAATCCACCCCGACCTACTATTACATCCTAGCTTCAAGGTCTCATCTGACACGTTGTAACACAATTTCCCATTATTTGTCAACACCTTATCACTTTGATAGTTTCCCATATATCCCCATACCTCATTATCTGACAACGGGAGTACCACACGTCCACCTCCTTTGCAGAAATACCTTCCCCAGAAATGACGGTTCAGACATTTTTCTGTATAGTTACGGGCACTTTGCTTGATATACAGTTCTGAGGAATGTTCATTAAGAGTAAAAGTCCGTTTCAAATGAAGTCCCAACCTATTATCTTTTGAGAACGAAAGTTCAACCGTATATTCATTTATTATTTTATAATCCCATACCCCCATAAAAAGCTCATCACGCAACTTGCCAGGAATGGCTTCCGGTCCTATGTCAAACCTTGCCCCATCCGGCCAGTGCCTGTCTTTTCTGAAATTTTCCAACAGATAACCATCAAACTCTCTGTCTTCAAATAAAATATTCTCATTCTCTACTGAATAACATAATACCCTTCCGCCCGATTGTGGAGATATAACAACTCGCGTACCGGCATTGCTAATCTCGATACAGTTTGACCATCCTCTGTACTCATTCAACACAACAACTTTAGAACTTAGGCTTGATGTACCCGTAATTAATAATAAGATTGAAAAAATAAATTTATGATTCATGCTCATTGAAGTATTTAAAAATAAGGTCCGGTAATAAAAACATTTACCGGACCCTTTGTCTCATATCTGGCATTTATTGATAATATGGATGCTGCTCTATCTGAGGAGCAGTTTTCAAGTAATTTGCAGGCAATGGAAATACAGTTCTGTATTTTTCTGTCCGAATCTTACTTCTATCCATGTGTATATCATCCACCCAGTCCATATCTGTAAATTTCTCGAACCTGATCAAATCCGTTCTTCGTAACGCCTCACCATAAAATTCCCTTCTTCTTTCTTCTAGTAAGGCATCCATTGTCAGATTAGATGTATTATAAAAATCATATTGTGAAGGGTCAGAAATGGATCGGTTGCGTACTTCATTCACCAGGTCAACAGCTTCCTGTGTAGCCTGTCCATCTGCGAGTCTCATTAAACACTCAGCTTTCATCATCATGATATCTGCCAGACGAACAACCACAAAATCATTGTTCATGGCATCTGTAATAATACCGTTCTCGTATTCATACTTTTGGAATCTGGCTCCACTCATTTCATCACAGTTGTTAATATCGAAATCCACCTTAAAATCCAAATCCATGAACGTACCGTCAGGATTTTTCATTTGTGCCTTGATACATTTCAACGGTTTACCAGAAGCATCAAACTGAGGGCCGGCATTCAGTCCGTTCTTTCTTACATCAAAGTCTTCAAATGTTTTATAGAGTGAAGGATATACAGAAAAACCATTCTGTCCGTTAACCGTACCATTGTATACAGGCGTCTGACTTGCATGCAAGCAATGACGGGCATAACCGAAACCTAATGTAAAGTTATCCTTTGAATACACGGCATCGAAAGGAATAACAAAAATATTTTCCTTGGAATTTTCATTATGGGCTTTAAAGTTAGTAAAGTAGTCTTTTTCCAATTCAAATCCAGCCTCAGGCGACATAAGTTCATCACAGATATCTATACATTCATCCAGACCTGTTTTTTCATCTGCATACTTAGGATTAACCCTGTCCGTTTCAAGAAATATCTTTGCGTTCAGCAGATACTTAGCCTTTAATGCCAAAGCTGCCCAATAATTGAATTTGCCGTAAGTAGTCGATTTATCCTTCTTGGCTTCTTTAAGCAAGGGCAAACAATCGTCAAATTCTTTCATCATAAGATTGTATATCTCTGCCGATGTTTTCTTCTTGATATCTGAAGTCTTGTCAGAAGAAGATACTGTGTAAGGCACATCCCCCCATAAGTCTATCAGCAAATAATAAGCATACGCTCTAGCCATCCTTATTTCAGCGATAGTAACATCCTTCAGGTGCTGCTCCATTCCGTCAAAGCTGTTCACCTGATCAATGGCCATATTGGCACTGGTGATAATACCAAAACATTTCTCCCAGTTTTTATCAAGGTCTTGTGTAGTTGGAGTCCAGCTATGCTGATATGCATCAGAGAATTTTGCATTATTCCATTCCTTTGTAACGTTTCTAAAAGGAATAAACATCTCGTCCGTCGTACATACATTATAGTAGAATGGTGAAAAATTAGGGTTGGTAGCAGCAATGTATGTACCAATGCTTGTATACACTTTTCCAATTAAAAGATTGATGGAACTGGGATTTTTAGAAAAAGACTCTTCCGTAATCTCACTATACACCGTATCAGAAAGGTCAGTACATGCTCCACAAGTCAGCAAGGAAGCAAACATAAATGCCTGAACTATTTTATTATGTGATTTCATAATCGTCTTCATTATAAGTTAGAAAGAAATTTTTACGCCCAAAGAATAAGTACGTGCTACCGGATAAGCATCCATATTGTCTACACCTACCACTGTGCCATTAATCTCCAGTTCCGGATTTTGACCTGAATAGCTGGTAAAAGTGGCCACATTCTGCACACTGCCATACAAGCGCAATGAAGAAATAAACTTATTATTCTTTATCGGGAAATTATATCCTAAAGTAATGTTGTCAAGTTTTACAAAGTTACCATTCTCTACCACCGCGTCTGTAATAGAAGGCTCATCATAAATAGGCGATGTAAGAGCTGATTTCAGAACATTGTCTACACGATTGAATGTAGGACTTCCCTGATATGCACTACCTAAATTCAGGATATCAAATCCAAATACACCTCTCAGCAAGAATGAAAAATCAAAATTCTTGTATCTGAACTGATGACTCATGTTTGCATAATATTTGGGCATACCATTACCTATGATAGTTTTATTATCCTCACTACCTTTGGCATCGAGCCAACGAAGAGTCAAAGGTTTTCCATCTTCTCCCATTGCAATCGACTTGTCCTCATTAAGCTGGTAGACCATTGTCTCGCCATTTTCATTGACACCTGCATACTTGAACCCCCAGAAGTTTCCAATCGGAGCATCCACCTTAGTCACTACAGCCCAATGTCCGTTCATAGGTGAAGCCAGATTCAATTCATATCTTTCCTGAACATCGCCGTCGGCAGTAGTCAGTTTTTCCACATTGTTTTTATTATAGCTGCCATTAAAATTCATGCTCCATGAAAAATCCTTTTTCTGGATAAGTGTGGCATTAATACCGATTTCAACACCCTTATTCGAAATAGTACCGATATTACCCCACATCTCAGATGCCAGATACGGAGGTACAGGAACATTGTATTTATAAAGCAAATCTTCCGATTTCCGCTGATAAATATCAATATTTGCATTCAAGCGTCCTCCTAAAAATGCCATATCGAGTCCTACATTAAATTCTTTCTTTGTTTCCCATTTCAAATCTGGATTCGCATTTGTTTTAGGAGCATAAGTAGGCTCGTAAGCATTGCCACTGGTAGAACCGTTATGTGCATAAATAGGCTGGCTGGCAAACAACACGTAGTTAAGATAAGCCTGGTCAATCATATTACCAGTTACTCCATAGCCCAGTCGAAGTTTCAAATCACTGAATACTTTCTGCTCTTTCATGAACGGCTCATTGATAATTCTCCACGCCACAGAAGCAGCCGGGAATGTACCCCACTGGTGGTTCTTGCCAAATCTTGAAGAACCTTCATGACGTACCGTAGCATTAAACAAATATTTATCTTTGTAGTTGAACACAACTCTACCAAAGAAAGCTATTAATTTAGATGAACCTTTATAGCTGTCAAGGCTGGCCTGGCCGTTCTTTAATGCGGCACCACTACCAATGGAGTTATATCCGTTGTCATCAAACTTAAAATCATAGTTTGTCGCATCAAGATATTCGTTAATGAATTCCTGATAGCTATAACCTCCCATAATATCAAAATTCAAATCATCTATCAACTGTCTGTTATATCCGGCAGTCAGTTCTAAAGTACGGGTTTCATTAAGAGCCGATTTCTTGTAAGCCTCCCCACTTTTACCTTTCATCATCATTTCCTCATGTTTTGAGGTTTTATACCATGCCAAGCTAGATTCTGTTCTGTCAAGTCCAATCATTCCGGTCAGAGTCATTCCCTTGAAAGGAGTGATTGTTATCTTGGCATTTCCCATAAGCGTGTTATATTTATCTTCACGGCGAGTTTCATTGATTAGATTCACCGGATTGTTATATATCAATGGATCGGCTCCCGGAGTATAGCTTCCGTCTTCCTGATAAGGAGTCATAGTCGGATTCCAGATCAATGCCTGGCGAAGAGCCAGCTTCTCAATAGGAACCTGAGTCTTTGAAGTATAAGCCAAATTCAAATTTACTTTCAGGTTATCATTGAAGTGCTTGAATTCAGTAGAGATACGGCCATTGATTTCTTCTTTACCAGAAGTAGCCACTATACCCTGATAATTATTATATGTCAATGAGGCTGCTGTTCTGGAATGTTTTGAACTGGTATTCAATGACAGATAATGCTGATGGCTGACAGCTGTACGGGTTATTTCCTTCATCCAGTCGGTATTACCCCCATAATCTACCATGGCCTGTCCCTTCTCCTGAGCCAGCTTTATACTGCTGTTCATCATAGATTCTTTCAAGGAGCGGTACTCATCGCCCGAAAGAAGGTCCCAAGTGCTGCTTACCTGATCAAAAGACACATTTCCATCATACTCTATTTTGGTTTTGCCATCGGCCACACCTTTTTTTGTCGTTATGATGATAACTCCCGAAGTTCCCCTAGAACCATAAATGGCTGCCGCAGAACCATCGCGCAACACATCAATAGATTCAATATCATTAGGAGAAACAGTAGACATACTTCCACCAGGAATGCCATCAATTACGATAAGAGGAGAAGCTCCCGCATTAATTGTACTCATACCTCGAATCTGCAAAGTCATATCCGATGTGGGATCACCACCTCCAGCCCGCGACATTGCCAGTCCTGGGATTTTACCTTGCACCATCTGAAGCGGAGAAGAAGAAGTGACGGTCTGAGTAAAGTTTTCCTTCTTAATAGAAGCCACCGCACTGGTTACATCTGTTTTTCGCTGTACACCGTAACCTACGACAACCACTTCATCCAACACCTCTGTGTCTTCCTGAAGAACGATATCAATTACACTACGGCCATTAATTTCCAGTTTCTGGGTCTGATACCCTACATAAGAAACGACCAGCACATTCTTACCTGCAGGAATGTTTTCAATCACATAATTACCATCAAGATCGGTAATCGTACCCTGGCTGGTTCCCTCAATTAACACAGAAGCTCCAATAATAGACTCTCCTAGTTTGTCTTTCACCGTGCCTTTCAAAGATTTTGTCTGTGCCAACACTCCATTCATAAGAAGGAAGCACAAACACATTACAAAAACAATGCGTTGTTTCATAATTGATTTGATTTAAGTTAATAATCAGTGTATGACCTAAAGGTCTGTAGCAAATGTACCGCATCGCATACTTCCAGGTTTGTTCAAATGTTCGCTCTTTTGTCACATTTGTACAAATCAAAAGAACATAGGCAATTATTTAAAAATCATCCTGCAAAAAGAATGTTTCCCCAAGCAAAAACCTACGTTTCCCGTATGGGAAACATAAGGCTCTGCCCAGGGAAACGTACGACCTGCAGTAGAGAGACATAAAACAGGCTTAAACATATCCGCCTCTATGTACAAGCATTTCCAGCTTCGTTTCTGAAGCTTATTTAATTACCATTCAAAAAGAATTTAAATACTCTTTTATTTCTTTTTCTCCCAAGGGAAAGACTTTATGCCATTAGGTCTGTAAACCGGTAAGATGTTTCCGGTTTCTTTTGCTCTTTTCACCTTCTTCTGATAGTCTGCAAAAGTCTCATCCGGCGTCCAGTACCAGGGATGGGGAGTAAAGGAAGAATCCATAATCCGGATGGCTTCTTTCACTATTTCCGGATAATTGAAAGCCAGGTCTCTTTCCCAGTAAGTATCTTCTTCCGTCAGATATAACTCTACCGGAGAGTTCTTGTCTGCTCTGTATACCGAGAAAGCTCCCATTCTGACACCTTGTTCTTTACCTCTGGAAAAATACAGATACTTATGTCCCGTATAGTTTTCTTTTTCTCCTTTCAGCAATGGAAGAAGGGAAATACCATCGGTTCTTCTGGCATGCGGATCAAGTCCGGCAATTTCTGCAGCTGTGGGGAAAAAGTCGGGCAGCCACACCGGAGTACTGATAATCTCCGGCTTGAACTTCGACGGACAGGATACGAAGAAGGGCACACGCAGGCCTCCTTCCTGTGCCGTAAATTTTCCGCCCCTGAACGGTCCTTTATTCTTCAGCCAAGGGTCGTCCGGCCAGGAAGGTCCGTTTCCTCTTTCGGTATAACCGCACATAGAATAACCGTTGTCGGACGCAAAGAAGATAATGGTATTTTCATATTGTCCCGTTTGTTTTAGATACGCCACCAGTTTCCCTACAAAAGAATCCAGCCTCATGACCATGGCTGCCCATTCCCGAGAAAGCTGATTCACTTCCGGATGGTCCTTCATTTCACCCAACTCATCCACGATTACCGGGCCATGCGGCAACTGCGTGGCATAATACAGGAAGAAAGGTGATTTATCTTTCGCTTCCGTCTGTCGCTTCAGAAAATTCATGGCTGCTTTCTCCATCTCATTCTCTGAATACGCATAGCCATACGGGTCCTTCAGTTCGCTGATATACAGACAACCGTCTTTATCATACGTATTTTGTGCCTTGTTACCTTTATAATCATATCTCCGGGCCATTTCAAATCCCTTATTTTGCGGATACATCACTTTCCGGTCATTCTCGTACAGATAGTCCGGGATATAGGTATGTGCCTCGGTCTGGTCATAAAAACCAAAACAATAATCGAAACCCTGTTTGTAAGGCACTCCCTCAGTTCCCTGCAGACCGATTCCCCATTTACCGACAAAGGCTGTGTGATAACCGGCTTCTTTCAGTACTTCTGCCACCGTCACATCACTGTCTAAAATATTATCCTGCCCACGTGCGCTGGAGTTCATCCGGACAGAAGAGTGGCCGGTGTGCAAGCCGGTAAGCATACAGCACCGAGACGGAGCCGACTCTGGCGCAGCCGCGTATGCCTGACTGAAACGTACTCCCTGCATGGCAAGGCTGTCCAGATGAGGAGTTTTGTATCGCTGTTGTCCATAACAGCTCAAGTCACGATAACTCATATCATCGGCCAGCACAAAGATGATATTGGGTTTCTCCATTTTATGTGCTTCCTGCCCGTTCGCAAACAGGGGAGTAAAGAGGGATACCAGTGGAAGCATCCCTCTCAAACTATATGTTTTCATACCTATTGACATTTTATTTACCTTCATAATCAAACCAGTCAAACCATACCTTGCTCTTCGAAGATTTTCCATTGGAAGTAGCGTACATACCTACATACGGACCGTTAAATCCGCCGCTCACTTTCTCATCAGAGATAATGGAAAGCGGTTGTGCTACTCCCATATCGGTAAGTGCATCCTCCGATTCTCCATAGTAGAAGCGCATATCCTTTCCGTCGGATACAATCCGGAGCACCACTTCTGCTTTCTTGTAAGGAACACGTGCCAACTCTTTCTTGCCTGCCCGAGTAGTCGATACCAGTACCAGCTCGTTTCCACACTTGATGAACTGTACATGGCCGTTGCTTACACGATACACAATCATACCAGCCTGCTCGTTAGATTTACGGGAAGAGAATTTCATCTTGGCCGACGCCGTAAAAGCAATATGTTCTATACGACGTGCCACAAGAGAAGGATTTACCAGGCTGTCGGCCACTTGCGGACGCAGTTCCAATGCCAGGTGGCCGTCCTTCAATTCATACCATTTCTCCATCGGAGTACGAAGGAAATTCCATTCCAGTGCCAGCTTGTCTGCATCGAAGTTATCTCTGACAGGAGTTTTCTCTACCGGCGACCAAGGCAGATTCGGACGTTTGCACACTTCGGGCACACTGCCTTTTCCCGGATTAAAGATTGGAGTTTCCCATTTCATACCTTCCAGTTTCTGAAACTCTACCGGAGTGAGAAAGGTTTCACGAGCCAGATAGGTATATCCGTCAAAATGACGTTTAGCCAATGACACAGCCCACCACTCGCCATTCTGTGTCTGTACCAGGTCGGCATGTCCTACTGAATGAATGTAACTGTCCTTACCCAAATGACGGTGAGTCAGCACCGGATTGGCATGGTCTGGAATATAAGGCCCCCAGATACTGTCACTATGGAACACGGTAACCGAGTGAAAATAGCCGGTACCCCCTTCTGCCACCAGCAACATGTATTTCCCGTTAATCTTGTAAATGTGTGGTCCTTCTGTCCAGCGGGCATTGGAAGCATGTCCGTGCGTAAGCTGTACACGTTTTCCCACCAACTTACCTTGTTTGGTATCCAGTTCCTGCATCCAGGCTCCATTTTTATCGGGCCAGTCACTTTTTCTCGACATATTTCCATGTCCCACATAATAGCACTTCCCGTCTTCATCCCAGAACAAAGAAGGGTCTATTCCTTGAGAATGGAGCCACACCGGGTCACTCCATGGTCCGGCAGGATCTTTGGCTGTGATATAGAAGTTGCCGCCACACTGCACACAGGTAGTAATCAAGTAGAACAATCCGTCATGATGGCGAATTGTCACGGCATAAATTCCTCTTGAGTCCTGAAGACCATCGGCAAATTGCATCTGTTCTGGACGGGTAATGCCATAGCCTATCAGTTTCCAATTAATAAGATCCTTACTTTTATAGATTGGAATGCCGGGGAACCATTCAAAAGAAGAATTCACCATGTAATACTCATCCCCTACCCGGCAAATCGAAGGATCCGGATGAAAACCGGACAATATCGGGTTTTTGAAAGTCGCATTCTCTGCACATAAGGAAGCTATGGCAAGGACTACGCTCATAGCAAACAAGACTAGCTTTCTCATACAAATTTAAGATTTTTAATTTCAACGCTACGAAATTAGGGTATTCCACTGAATCCGATTATCTCATTTGTACAGGAATCTATTCCATTTATGCAGAAAAAGACCATTTCAAGTCTCCTTGAAACAGCCTTTTTCCCAATTAATCAAAAAGAAAGTATTATTACTCAGCGGCAACAATCGGGGTAAATGTTTCATACTTTACATTGTTGTTTCTGAAAACCAATGTATCCTGGAACTGATAGTTTTCTCCGTTCAGGTTTTCCACAACGTAATCAAGTGTCATGGTCAGGTGAGGTGTTTCTTCTCCAGTCTGAGGATCCACCAACCAGGAGCCATGTTCTTTTGCAAACTGTGTGGTAGAATCATAATATTTTCCCGTACCAGAAACTCTATAGTCTGATCCTTTAGGAGCTGATACTGTAATAGTACCTTCTCCATTTTCTTTTTCGGTAAAATCCAAAATCGTTTGATACTTGCTTCCATCCTGCCATTCACCCATTCGGTCGTAAGTCGAACGATTACGCAACAGTGTAGCTACATTGGCAGTTTGTCCTTCTTCAAATTCATCATAAGCAAATTCCTTTTCAAGCGCATATTCACCATTTGCTTCCATCTTAAACTGTTTTCCTCTGTGGAAGAAAACTCCATCCAGCATATTGATATACTTTACACCAAACAAGGTAAAGAAACGAGGCTGATCTGTTGAAGACCATTGAGAAGCATCAAAGATATTTGCATTTTCTACCGTTGGTGTTCCCCACAGAATCTTCGGACAAGAAGAGTCTGTAATTCGGATTGGCAACACATAGTTGAACTTACAAGCATTTTCATCTTCAAAGAAAGCATCCGATAAGTTTACACGAATCAATCCATTGAAGCTTCCCTTCGGAATCACTACCGTATTTTCCGGTTCCAGTGTATAATAATACTCCGGAAGCACCTTCACTGTTACTTCTTCACCTTCTGCATTAGTGGCTTTCATGCCTTCAGGTATCAATGACGGATCCACTTCATAATCTACCGTCCAAGAGGTTTCATTTGAATAACCGCCCCCCACACAAACACCTATATGAAATGCATTTTCCAAATCCACAGAATTATCCAGTCGGGTTTCTCCCAGCACAAGCGTTCTCACCGGATACTGAATCGGGAAATAAATAGCTTGTTCCTGACTGCTTTCAAATTCATGAGATTGGTTCTTACAGCTTCCCAACATCGCTGCAATTCCCAATAAAGACACAATATATAAATTCTTCATAAGACTTATTTATTTATAAGTTAGCACATTTATTCCCATCCTTTGTTCTGTATCAAATCGTATTTCTGAGTTTCTGAATAAGGTATCGGTGCATAAATCATATAATCCTCATACTTTCTCACTTCTACTGAAGGTATCTCACGCATAGTAGATGCATCATATCCCTTTACACTCTCGTTCATTCGTGAAAGGTCCATCCAACGGCGCAAATCCCAGAAACGGAATCCCTCAAAACACAACTCAATTCGTCTTTCATTCTTAATCAATTCAGACAATCCTGTCTGATCAAGTGAATTCACATAAGCTTCATTAGTAATTCCCGCTCTCTTGCGAAGGGCATTGATTACCTGACGAGCTGTAAATCCACCAATTTCTCCTGTCGGTCCTACGGCAGCATTCGCAGCTTCTGCAAAGTTAAGCAACACCTCCGTATAACGCATACGCACATGGTAATGCGGCGTAGTAATCACACTTCCCACTTTCAAGGAAACCGCCTCGTCCAGTAATTTCTTCATGTAATATCCCGTGCGAGTGGACGTAGTTTTTGCGCCAATTTTGTCGTCTCCTGTTTCCATATTCAATGTCACATTATTGGCACCTGCCACTTTAGAACCATTGTGATAGATATACAAGTCCAAACGGGAATCACGGTTTGCATACGGATCAGCTGGATTATACACTGTAGACGGATCGGTAATAGGATATCCATTCTTATCGGGGAAAGAATTCACCAGATTCTGCGAAGGATTAATTTCTCCTTTTCCAAACAAAGAAGGAGGAAACATCCGGCTCTCTCTGTTAGATGAATTGCCAATGGAAGAATACCACAATACCTCCTTACAGGTATTCAGATACTCTTTATCCGTATCTTTCGTTCCCAGATTATAAAACGTAAGTCCTCTGGTGTCAGCCAGGTTATCCAGCTTTCCGTTTGCATTCATCACGGCAGCTGCAGCTTCGGCAGCCTGCTCCATGGTATAACCACTTTTTGCAAAAGCCTTACTGGCAGCAGTCAACAATACCCTAGCCTTCAGTGCCATTACAGACAACCCATTCATTCTATTGATATTAGTAGACCCCATTACACGGTCATCACCCTCCCACTTAAGAGGCAATGTTTTTAAAGCTTCATCACAATCAGCCAAAATCTGCTTTACACAATCAGCGTATGAGTCTCTCGGAAGCTTGGCAGCCTCCACTTCCTGTATGGTAGAGGTCACTATCGGAAATCCCCACAAATTTCCTTCATTATCCTCTCCACCATAAATAGTGAGTAACTTGGCCTGCCACCATGCTCGCAAAGCGTAGGCCTCTCCTCTCAAACGGTCCTGATATTGCTGCTTAACAGTCTCATCACTTAGCGGAGCGAAATCTACTTTTTCCATATTTTCCAGAAAGTCATTCACATGCAAAATGGCCTGGAAAGCATTCTTATATTCATTTCCGAACGGTGTGTTACGGGAGGTCCATCCTCCCGTAGCCATTGTCACCGTATTGTCTGTCACCAGATTGGTAGCCATGTCGTCCGTGCCATAATCATACTTTTCCGTATAATCGTTCGGCAGCATATTATAGGCCTTCAGAAGCACCCCTTCTGCCAGTTTGGGGTTGGCCCACACAATCGCATCATCGTAACGTCCGTTTTGATTATTCTCGTCCAAAAAGTCTGAACAAGAAACTAGCCCCATAGCTAAAAACAGAACCGCATAGATTTTATTTATTTTCTTCATATCAGTAAGGTTATTAGAATGTAGCTACAAGTCCCAAAGCAAATACTCTATTCTGAGGAGCTGAACCTACATTTAGTTCAAGAATCTTTTTATCCTTTGCAATCATCAACAGGTTACTGCCACGCAAATAGGCCTGCAAACCTTTGATTGCAATATTTTCTTTCATTTTGAAGTTATAACTCAACTGTAAAGCCGACAACGAGAACTGACTTCTGTCGTACATCCAGAACGTAGAGTTCCGATAGTTGTTGTTACCATTTGTCAGTGTCAGTCTTGGATAAGTCGCATTGGCATCCGGCGCATCCGGGTTGTAAGCCTGTAAAGCATATTCACTATACTTCGCCTCATTACCTTTAAACCAGTAATAATCACTGTTCATGAAACCTTTTCCACCAAATCCGCCGTTAGCCTGGATGTACAAACTCCAACGATCGTATGTAAAGTTCAGATTCAATGCCACAAAATGATTATTCCCACTTCTTCCCAACACATGCTGGTCATCTTCTGTAATAGATCCGTCGCCGTTGTAGTCTACATACTTGATATCACCCGGGCGAACGGTTCCAAATGTGGTTTTAGGCAAACCTTCCACTAAGTTTCCACTTTCATCAAAGTCTTCTTCAGAATACAAACGATCGGCTTCATAACCAATCAGTGCATTGGCATATGTTCCCACACGCGTCATGTGCTTATTGTAAGGAGAATCATATACCTGCTCTTCGTATTTCAGGATTTCAGAAGTAGTATACATGTAGTTCAAACCGGCAGAAAGTGTAAACTTATCCCATTTTTCGGTATGGTTGATTCCCAGTTCTACACCCTGGTATCTTGTAGAATTGTAATTTTCAAATACAGCTACATTACCTATTGTATAAGGTGTAGAATTCTTCATTTCAGTCAGCTGATCCTCGTAAGTACTATTAAAATAGGCTGCTTCCACCCAAGTGCGTTTATCGAACAGATTAGCTTCAAACCCTACATTCAATTCCTTTCTCTGTTGCCAGGAATAAGTATTTCCCAATGAAGTGATCAACAAAGAGTTGTTCTTGTTTGCTCCATTGTTATAATTCCAGACATAAGAACTGGAATAGTTGGAGTCATACAAAAAATATCCATTATAAGTACCCAATGTCCAGTTATCATTCTTGATAATGCCGTAGGAGGCTCTTAATTTCAGGTAATTCATCCAGTCCACATCCTTCATGAAATCTTCCTGACTCATAATCCATCCCAATCCATAACTAGAGGAATATCCCCATCGGTCATCCGGGCTCAATTTGTTGCTCCCCTGGTTCAGGCCGGCCACTTCTACAATGTATTTGTCATCATACATCAAATTGGCAGAGAAACCATAAGATAGTTTCTTGACATCTTGTGCCACATTGTTGGCCCAATACTTCTTCATATTACCTAACAACAATGCCGATACATCAAACTTGCCAAACCGTCTCTGGTAATTAAGTGTCAGGTGTGCCTGCATCTTTCTGCCGAAGTCCATGTTCTTATAGTCAATGGTCTGTGAAGTAGTAGTCTTGTCATTACCAATTTTTGTCACCGAGAAATTATTCTGCATATCCATATTTCCAATCTCATAAATGGCATACGAATTATTAATCAGCTGAAAATATTTGTTGGTAAACTCAAAACTGAACATACCATTAGCAGTCAAACCCTTTGTAATACCGTTTAAGTCAAGGTCCATACCCGTACGGAACTGTACATAACGATCCATCTGTGTCACGTTACCTTTTTGGGTAAGATCTCCCAGCAGGTTGTCCTGATATACAGAAGTTCCTCCCAGCACATAACGGTCATTGATAGTCTTCACTCCTGTCAGTTCAGCCATGTTATTAATGCGGTCAGTAGGTATCAGCAAAGGGAAAGAATGAGGCAAATAAGAAGAAGCTTTTGTCCAGAAAGTCTCAGTCTCTACTCCATTGTCATCATACGTAGATACATTCGGGGTATTTAGAATATCAAATACCGCTGTAGCATCTACATTCATTCTCAACCACTTGGTTACATCAAAATCCACCTTACCTCGTACACTCAGCACATCCTGTACGTTACTGTCGGCAGCCTTAAACCATTGCTCATTGCGCTTCCAGCCCAAATTCATATAGTAACGCACCTTGTCATTACCACCCGATGCTTCACCATACACATTGCTGAAACTCACTACATCTTTTACAAATGCGTCTCCATAATAATCTACATCCGGATACAAGAACGGATCTACTTTATTCCGTGTATTACTAATCAGCTGGCTGGAATAAGGCAAAGCATTTTCAGAACCGCCATCATTCAGATATGCACGGTTATAGACCTCCATATAAGAAGCAGCATCAAGATATTTCGGATAGGCTATGGCCTGTTGCATACCATATTCTGCATTGAACTTCATCTTATTTTTCCCAAAATCTCCCTTCTTCGTGGTAATCAACACTACTCCGGTATCGGCATCAGCCCCATAAAGAACGCGGGAAACCGCATCCTTCAACACCGTAATCTGTTCTATTTCCAACAAATTAAGGTATGTAATATCTTTCACGACTCCGTCTACTACATAGATGACATTTCCCATACCATGAAGATTCACACCGGTAAGTCCTGTTATCTTATTCTGAAGTGCAGACTGTACATCCTGCCGGGAATCATATTTCAATACTTCATCCGGATTTACTACAGATACACTTCCTGTAGTCTGATTCAAGTCCATCTTCTGGTAAGCCAGGTTCACCACCCTGCCTGCCTCTTTATTATCTGTATCCTCTACCGGCAATGTATTCTGGGCAAAAAGTAAGTTTGCAGAGAATAAAGCCAGTAAAGAACTTATTGCTTTTCTATTTTTCATAACATATTACATTTTAAGTTTACTCCCATCCGGTGTTTTGCGGGAATTCAGGATACATTTTAGTCAAGTTCGTCGGGAAAGGCAACCAATAATGCTTCGGCGCATCAAAGGTGCGGTTCACCAAAGTACGACGTGCGAAATTTTTCCAGTCTTTAGTAAAATCAAGTGTCTGGATGGCTTCCTTACTCATTTTTTCACCTAGTTTATAACGACGGATGTCGTCCCAATATTGCCCTGCTTCAAAACAAAATTCTACGGCACGCTCATTCAGAATCATATTCATAAAACCATTATGATATCCTCCATTTGCATCTGTAGGATCTTGACCCGCACGTTCACGAACCTTATTTACAGCTGCAAGTGCTGAAATTCCACAAGGACCAATTATTGCATTGGCATTACCTTCGGACTGGAATACAGCTTCTGCATACAGTAAATAAACCTCTGCCAAGCGCATCAAAGGTACCATCATACGGAAATTATTAAGTCTTGTACCATTATCCGTCTTATTACAGTTATATGGCCAGAATTTATGAATATAATAAGGAGTCTGGCAATTATCAGCACTTCTCGTCTTACCACCTGTGTACAAAGTCAATTGTGTTTTATCCCCAGGTTTATCTCTGTCTACATAAATAGCTTTACGGAAACGCGGATCACGATCATCCCACATTGTACATTTCTGTTCTCCATTTACCGTGTAAACTTCCCCGTCATACTTCTTGTCATACAACGTACCGTCATTCATTTCAAACAAATCCACATAATTCTGAGTAGGTGTACAGTTCACGGCATTTCCTCCATAAACAGAACTTTCCGGTAAGTGGATTCGACCAAGAGTATTGTTAATTAATCCATTACCCTTTAATGTGTTATACTTACCCCACAAAGTTTCTTTGCTCCAAGGAATAGTTGTACCATCCACAGTATAGAACATATCAGAATAATGATCCCAATCTAGCAAACCGTAAGCAGTCTTATTATCTTCTGCCATTTTGATGGCTTCAGAAGCCGCTTCGGCAGCTTCCTTCATTAACGCCTTATTAACCTCTGCAGGTTTCAAATCTGTAGGTGAAGTTCCTGAATACTGGCTCATCAATGGAGATGCGGCATATATCAGTGTTCTAGCTTTATATGCTAAAGCAGCCAAAGCCGTACAACGTCCTCTGTTAGCAACGTCATTGTCCCAAACAACAGGCAAAAGTTCTGAAGCTTCCTGCATATCTTCTGCTACTCTTACGGCACATGCCTGATAGCCGTAATATGTATTTCCATCTAATGCTGTATATTCTGCAAAACGAGGAAGTTTAAATTCATCTTCAAGCACCTTGTCCACATAGGGAATTGAGCCCCAAGCCGCAAGAATTTCCTGATGAAAAAACGCACGCATAAAAAGCAATTGACCTTTTATCTTATTCTTTTCCTCTTCCGTTCCTTTCATCAAATCGAAATTTTCAAGACCAATATTGGCTATACGTATAGCTTTCCATCCCACCCATATTCCAGGTGCCACACCTTCACCGTCTATGTTATAATACCCTCTTGTTGTCAACGCCTTGTATAATCCTCTTACGGCATTATACCCTGTACTCCAGGTGGTAGTTCCGATAGTTTCACCTCCATAGCTCGCATCGTAACAGATATGATTGACTATCGGGTCTCTCACATACGGATACAACTGATCTACAAATCCCTGAAAATTATAGTAGTCACCAAAAATATCTTCTGTATTTTTATCTGCTTCTACCGGCACACTTAGATAATCTGTACATGAAGTTCCCATTAACAGAATCTGTGCACAAAAAAACAATGTATAGAATATTTTTCTCATAAGATAATTGTATTAAAAGCTAATATTAGCACCAAAGTTTATCTGTTTCGTATTCGGATAACTCTTTAACGCAAAGTTTGTTCCTTCAATATCCATCGGCAATGCACTCCAGAAGAAGAGATTGTTTCCATTCACGTACAAGCGTAAATTCGAAATGGACAGTTTATTTACCCAAGACTTAGGGAAAGTATAACTTAGTTCGGCTGTTTTCAAACGCAGGTAAGAACCATCATAGAAAACTGAACTTCCTGTAGGACTTTTTGCAGCCATACTCAATGCACGATAAGTTCCGTCTCCATGATATTCCGGAGTCCAGGTTTCATTCAAATTTCGTTCGTACACACAATCTGAATTAAAATCAAATTCTGCAATATCGTATGCATTGACTGATACATTATATGCCCCATAGAACTGACAGCTCAAACTCCATCCTTTATAGCTTACTCCCACAGAAAAGCTATAGGTGTTCTGCGGGTAAGTAGAATATCCCCACGGACATCCGTCATTATCATTGATTATACCATCACCATTATAATCCAGCATTCTATACTGTCCAGGCAGCAAAGTGGCATTTGTGCTGGCATTCTCATACATTACACCGGTATACATATCATCCCAACTTTGGATAATTCCTGTAACCACCTGTGGCTTTATCTGTCCAATTGAATAGCCTGCAGCCTTCTGATAATCTGGTTTCAGTTCGGGATCTTCCTTGTAAACAATCTTATTTTTAGCTACCGTCCAGCTATAAGAGCCCCACACTCCCCAGTCTTTCCAGTTTTTCTGCATTTTGAATTCCAGTTCCGCACCATGAGAATCTACGCTACCCAAGTTGGCTGCCGGCGGAGTTTGTCCAAAGAAATCAGGAACACTTCGGTCATCAGCACCAATCAGCATATCATAACGATGCTCATTGAATATATCAATATTAGCTGTAATCAAGTTGTTAAACAACCCCAATTCAATACCATAGTTTTGTTTTCTGGCCTTTTCCCATCTTAAATCCGGATTACCCGGTGTACCTTCTGCAAAAATAGGATAAGGAGTTTTTGAAGGAGAAGGATATCCAAAATTTGGATACATACCTAATATGTCATCTACTTCATTCCAAGTGGTTACATACGGCCACTGTCCTACTCCCGGCAAATTGTCATTACCAACCAGACCGATAGAATATTTCAGTTTCAAATTAGAAACAAAAGGCAGATATTCTTTCATGAAATTCTCCTCACTTACTCGCCAGCCAAGGGCCAATGAGGGGAAGAAGTCAAATTTATGTCCCGGACCAAACTTCTCGGAGCCATTATATGCCGCATTGACTTCTGCTAAATATTTACCGTCATAATCGTATGTCACACGTCCTACCCAGTCTTCACGTTTACTTGGCCATACACTACCAGTAGCATATTCTTGACGACTAAACAATGCCAAAGCTCCTACATTGTGCACCCCAAAGCGTCGATTATAAGAAAGAGACATCTCATAATACATATTTCTTCGAGTTTGATTAGCCGTTGTTTCATTCAAGTACTCCGTAGAATAGCCCAACGGATCCGGATAAAAATCAAATCCATCACTACCTGTGTCCGGTATTTCATATACCCATTCTCCTTTATCCTTATCCCACATCTTTCTCATGTAGTTTGTCAACGGATCTGTAATCTGCTGTCCTAAAGAAGTAAAATAGTTATCAAAAGAGAAACGTCCTTTAAAACTCAATCCTTTTGTGATGAAATCCAGATTCTGCTGCAATTCAAAGTCGGTTGTAATAGAGGTACGGTTAGTCACCTTAGTACCATTAGCCATCATATAGAAATATCCGTTGAAACCTAAACGGTCAGATTCAGGATCATCCATACCATAAATACCATCATCATAAACCGGCAGAGGTGTGGACGGAGAATATTTATATACAGAATACCACATATTGTGAATACCGTTTGCAGGAGTCTGCTGCTTACCATAGTATCCGCTCAAATTCACTTTAAACTTCGTAGACTTTGTCAAATTAAAATCAAGATTCGTACGGAAGTTAAAACGGTCATATCGGAAAGCAGGACTATATCCACGTGAGTTGTCGCCGGTATCAAATATATCGCCATCATATATATAGCCCAACGAGGTAAAGTATTTTACGAAATCAGTACCTCCTGAAATATTGACATTATATTTGGTAGAATATGCCGCATCTTTCAACATGTAATCCTGCCAATCTACATTCGTATATTTGTCCGGTTCAAGCTGATTTCTATAAAGCTCAAGTTCATTCGCTGTCGTAAAGTACTTCCAATACTGATTCCCATACAAAGGCAACTCATTAACAATGGCATAATTACGCCCTACACGTCCGGTATAGGAATCCATAGGCTTTTCCACCTTTGACAAGGATTTAATAGCCACGTTCGCTTCAGCAGTTACTTTAGTTTTTCCTTTTTCGCCTCGTTTGGTGTTAATCAAGATAACTCCATTCGCACCTTTCACACCAAACACAGCCGTAGCCGAAGCATCTTTCAACACTGAAAAACTCTCGATTTCATTTACATCAATGTCATTCATGGAACGTTCCATACCATCGACCAGAATAAGTGGTTGTGCATTATTCCAGGTATTCATACCACGAATCAGGATTTGTGAATCTTTTCCATATTCACCACCTCCACCCGGATTACCATTCGAAGTCATTACAGTTACTCCAGGCATAGCGCCACTTAGCGCATCAGTCAAATTAGATACTGCCCCTTTTGATTTCAATTTATCACCGGTCACTTGGGCAATAGAACCAACTACACTTTCCTTTTTCTGTTGTCCATAACCTACTACTACCACTTCTTCGAGCACTTCCGAACTTTCCTTCATCACCACTTTGATTACACCAGACTGTACTTTTACTACCTGATCATCAAAGCCGATATAGGATATTCTGATTTTCGCATCCTTTCCAGATACTTTTAAAGTAAAGTTACCGTCAAAATCTGTAATCGTACCGTTTGTTGTACCTTCTTCCAGCACATTCACCCCTATCAGAGTTTCTCCGTTTTGGTCGAGTACTACTCCTTTCACCACCAATCCATCCTGTTGAATAGAAGAAATCAATGGAGAGGCACTGGCATTCAAACTTCCTCCGCCTAAAGAAAACATCATCATTGCCATAAGCGAATATCTCCTCGGAAAGCGGAAGCCTATCAATCTTTTTTTTGTTTCCATAATATTAATCATTCTTTACCCAAACACCGGCTGTCTGTTTACCGCAAAAGTAGCCCAGACGCCGGAGTTGGATTATTTATTTTATACACACTTTTTGTCCTCTTGTTCAAAACACGAACTAAAATCACTCAAAAACGATATTCTGTGTGGTTTTTGAATCAATAGTGAACCAATTATCCTTATTCTCGTTCGTAAGTTTAACATCACCAATCATGACGTTACGGAAAGTAATATCTCTTACCCACCAGGTAGAATTTGCGACATCTTTAACAGCATTTTCTGCTCCTCGTATAATATTCTTTGAGCCTTCCTGGTGTGCATTGATAAATATGTCTTCAAACAGCACATCTCCCATCCAGCCTAACTCACTTTCATTCGTCAGCTGACCAACACCATTTGAATTAGGTTTAAGATTGACAAAACCAGGAATTTTACCTTCAAAACGTATATTCTTGAATGTCGTAGTTCTAGCCCCTGCTGGCGGATTGTAAGAATAGTCATTTTGAGACATTAACAATCCCTTGTTATTAAGCAAACTAAACCATTCCGGATAAATAATGTCTATATTCTCTACGTGCGATCCTCCTATATCAATGCCAGCCCATCCATTAGTCATGATACTGCCATTCCATGCTGGCCACAACACACAATCAGACACATTCAATGAATAATTATAAAAGAAGTCATCACATGCTCTCAAGAAGCAATTGGTTATCGTTGAGTTATTTCCTGGTCTGAATCCGTCGTTATTGGCATGCCAGCCCAACATTTTTACATTCTCGAAGGTACAGTCATTTCTGGAAACAATTCCATGATTAGGAGATTCCATAATCATAATACCACTAAAGACTGTATTCACCCCTCCAGTTACAAGTTCTTTTAACCGGCCGTCTTCCTCACTTGCTCCAGGCATCCAAGTATATTGACGACCGGAAAGAATACCTCTTCCATAAAAACGCTGATTAGTGTCTCCATAGTTTCTTCTCAGAATATGTCCTTCAACAAAGGCTCCACCGGCAAGATACAACTGCTGATTAGAGGTCAGTGTCAGTCCACCTTCTGAGTTTATCATATTTCCTGTCGGGTTATTCTTCAAATTATAATAACCAGGCTTAAAATAAATCACGTCCGCAGCAGAAAGTTCCGCATCACTTACTTCATCAGAATAATACACCACGTTCTGAGTCGCAGGATTAGGCTTAACTGTCTCTGCTGGATCTACGAATATCATCAGCATGTCTTTTATCCATTCGTAGTTCTCATTGTATTTCACTTTATTTTCCGGTGAATCAAAGTTTACTGCAATATAACGATTTGCCTTATCCACTGTAAAGACTACAGAGTTTCCAGAATTTTCTGCATTTATTCCATAACTTTTTGGAGCCAGTTCTGGATTTGTATACCCGTCTTTACTTACTACACGGAAAGTAAGCGACTTACCATTTGTTTCATCGTATGACACATTCACAAATGAAAAAGTTCTTAACTTTGTTTTAGCTGCTTGAGGATCTTCACCCGGGGTTCCATCTGTCTGTATATTATTTACAATCGGATCAGACTGAAGTACTTCCAGAGGTTTTTCTTCCTCTCCCTCCAATGTTACATACACTTCATAGTGTGTAGAAATTTTAGCTTGTCCTTCTTCTGTAGGCCAGTCATAGGTAGCCAGTACCTCTACCGGTTCCTTTTCTCCCTTTCCCGAGGTATTTCCTTCCAATGTAGATATATAGTCATCAATTAATGAATCATTACACGATAAAAAGAATGGTACAGCCAAGAGAGTCAATATATTAAAATTATAAATTCTCATGAGATGTGTTTTTTTAGATTACACTTAGTATATGGAGTATACACATTTCATTCAGGTGTACACTCCATAAAATTTTAATTAATAGATTTATTGTACTATTACTGTTGAAGGGAAATATTTCTTCATTTCTTCCACAGTAACCTTAGATTGATCTGCTGCCTTAAAAGCAGACTTGATGTCATCTACTTTTACCGTTCCTGTAATAGATGTTCCTGCAAAATTTAATTTTCCAGCTTGCATAGTGCCATCCACCTCCAAATAGTCGGTATTAATTTCCCCGTCAATAGTCTTGCTATTTTGGAATAATACATTCACCACTTTATTATTCAAATTGGACAAAATAAAGTTGATGTCCATATCAAAACTATGATTATTAAATGAAAGATATTTTAATCTTTGGAGAATCAAGGGATGAATACTGCCTGTTAATGCGAATCCACAATTAGCTGTATTATTTACCTGAAATTTAGCTAAGGATTTATTCATCAGACATTCCTCAGGAATCTGGCCTCCAACTGTACTTCCGGAAGCATCCAATTTAAAGTCAGTAACAACACCTGTAGCATTTACAGCATTTATTCCAGCTTGTCCCTTAGCCAAAACAACTTCCTCATTTAGCCATGCAATATCACTGCCGTCTGCATTATAACCTTTCCAGTTTTCACCTCCCATTGCATGATACATTGCACGAAGGATACCTACCTGAGTCAATTTTAATTTCCATGTAGAAGGATCAGGTCCTGTATAACGTACTGCTTTAGTAGCATCATAAGAGATATCTGCATTATCACCTTTTTGTGGATATATATTTTGCATTGCGGCCCAGTCACGATAATGTGGATGATTTACTAAATCACTCGGGAATGTTCCGGATATGTTATTTCCACTTAGTTTAAATGACTTCAACTCTTTTAGATTCTTAATTTCTACCGGAATTGCAGGAGTATATGCCTTAGTTCCATCGGGGTGTGTAACATCCTCCAGGCCAAGGGTTGCCTTCAAGTCATTATTCGATAAATCAAGCACTCTCAAAGAAGTAAACTGTCCAATTGCTGCAGGAATACAACCATTAAGCCCTTTACTTGCAAGACTAAGTTCAACCAGTTTACCTGCTTCAAACTTAACGCCAGTCCATTTGTTATAATCAGCCTCTTCAGACCAATTCAAAGCACCAGCATTATTACCTTCCAGTTCTGTTTCCAACTCTTTTAACTTACCCACTTCTTCCGGCATTTCTCCTTTATCTTGCTGTACAGAGATTTTCAAAGCCGTTGCAGATTTATCACTAAAAGTTACCGTAAATGAAGCTTCACGACCCGCATTCATATCATCATTCGGCTCTACAATGACTTTCACTTCTACTGGCTCTAAAGAAGCTTCACCCGCTGACGGCTCAAATTTCAACCAGGCTGCATCATTAGCAGGTGTAATTGTCCAGTCTGCATTTGCCAAAAGCGTAATGGTATGAGTTTCTCCGGCCCCATCAAGTCCAGTCACACCTGTTTGATTGTTTAATTCCGAATCTCCATCTTTTATTGCATAATTCAAAGCTGCTGCAGCCTGAGTCACGGTATACTGAAACGATGTACCTTCCGGAACACGCACTTCAAATTTTCCAGTACGCTCTTTTGCAAACTGATTCTTTTCAACATTTACATCAATAGGAAGATTTTCTCCTTTTTCACCCACTTCCGGACCTACCTTAATCCAAGAATCAGCTTCATTCACGGTTTTTACTGTCCACTCAATGTTAGAAGTAGCTGTGAAAGCCTTTACATTCAAATCTGGGGATAACAAATTACCCTCCTGATCAAAACTAAACACCGTTTCAGCCTCATAAGAAGGTTCCAGGCGAATTTCATCTTCCAGATGAATGACTGTAACAGGATATTTTCTGCCGGAAGCATTAAAAATAAACTTGGAATACACCTTTTCAGTCGATGTATTTCCCTTATTGGCTGTTACTGTGAGCGTAAAATCACCCGCAGTCCCGCTCATTGGTTCTACAGAGAAAAAATCACCTTCTTCTACTTCAATCGTCCAGTCTGCATCGGACGAACCGTTCAGCGTTGCAGAAGAGCCCTGAGATCTACCTAATTTAGCCTGAGAATAGTCGAATCTGACATTAACCCCCTGAGGAGTGTTTCCTCCGTCAAGAGGCGAATCATCATCCTTGCATGAAAACATGCAGGCCACCAGTCCCATGAAAAAAATTGATTTGAAAAATGTTTTGTTCATGATCACATGTTTTTAGTTATTACATAGTATTAACGAGTTCTTTCGATGTGCAAAGAAATGCCAAATACCATAAACGAATTTGTTCATTCATCCGCACTATTGTTTCATTTGTACAGAGGGCCTTATCCCCTTACAAAGCCCTCTGTAGCGTACTTTATTCAACATTTCCCGCAAAGAATCTGCACGCTGAAATCTGGACATTGCCCCCTACAGCTTTTAAGAAAATAGTCTGTTTTCCATTGGCATCGATAAGAGAAGTATCCACATAGCCGTCTTTTTTCACGAGCAACGTACCCAGCAGTTTTCCATCGGTTGCCCCTGTGCGTACTTCTATTTTCAAAGGAGCTGTCACTCCGGAAACTTCCGCACTGAAATAATAATAACCCGTACCCAGATTGACATTGGAAACCGATGCAGATTCACCATCCGCAAGCGATGCCTGCTTCAAAGCAAGGTTCACCACAGCCGGCTGATTGATTTTCACGGCGGCAACTCCTTCAATAGTCTGTTTCACCGGCACGATGCTTCCGTCTTTCCTATAATTCAATTTGTCTATGCACACAGAACGCTGTGTCCAGGTGCCCGGTCCTTTAAATCGGTCCTGACGCCAGGAAGAAAGAGCGGAAGTGTGATAAAACAAATATTCCTGCCCGTGGTATTCCACAATACCTCCGTGGTTCGACTGGGTCAGACGCCAAGGTACATAGTCATATCCCGGCAATTTCGGGCCGTTCTTCACACCTACTCCCAACTCGTAGTTCATCACTCCTCCGTATTTGAAAGGTCCCATAGGAGAATCGCCTACGGAATAGGCCAGTTCAGAAGGCTTGCGGTTCGGGTCGTCCGGTTGCTTCCGATCAATCTTGTTACCGTACTTCGTATGATAAGAAAGATAGTACTTTCCGTCGTGCTTGTTCATCCAGATGGCTTCCATGAAGCGGTCAGTATCAACATCCAATTTCACAGGTTTTCCGACAAACTCATACATGTTGTCTTTCAACTGCGCTGCCATGTGACTGCCCCAGTACAGGTAAATCTTGCCATCTGTATCGCGGAACACCGCTGGGTCGATTCCTCTTGTTTCCTTTATTTGAGGAGTCAGCACCTTGAAACGTTTGGTCAGCGAGTTGCTTTCCGCAACTGCCAGATAAGCCGTCACTTTCCGCTTTTCCTGCGAAGATTCCGCTCCATGCTGAATGCGAATAGGAATATACAGATAATACTTGCCGTCTTTATAGATAAAATCAGGTGCCCATACTGCCCACTTGTCTGAAGCCGGCGCATCTTTCGGACGAATATCGTTCACGTGGAAAATCTCTCCATGGTCAGTCCAGTTCACCATGTCGGACGAAGAAAAGGCATGATAGCAATGCATGGTAGAATATCCACCGCCATTCTCGTGGTCTACTGAGGTAATCATCCACACCCTTCCGTCGGGCATCACATGTGGAGCCGCATCGGCAGTATACATGTGACGTATCACCGGATTACCGTAAGGATAAGGGTCGGTGTTTACATTCTTCTTTACTTGTGCGCCCATAGAACTAGCCAAGGCCATGCACACGGACAAAAATAAAAGTCGTTTTTTCATTGATTAATGTTTAAATGGTATTTAAAAGATAATTGAATTCATTCTGAACCTTTTCCGGCAGCCACATCTGAACGCGTCAGCAGTTCTGCCCGAATGGCAGCAGCTTCCTGAAAGAATTTCTTTTCATTGGCTTTTTCCACTTCCGGATTGTTTGTTCCATCAGAAGCCACATCACAAAGCGAAACTCCCCACTGTCCTAACAACACATAATAGGTGGCGCTATCGGAATCATCCACCGTATTAAATGCATATTTCCCAGTGGCAAAGATTTTACCCAAATGACTTTTGTGGAACTGATTGAAATAGTTTTTTCCTCGTGGACTGCCACTCACAATGCCGTGCTGTCCGATAGCACCTAACTCATAAAACAAGATTTTTCCCTCTGCGGCCATCGCTTTCAAATAACTGCATGCCGAAGCATCCTCTCTGCAATTGGCTACATTCTCCGGATGTTCCGGACTGCCTTGGTGCAAAGAAGAATCCGTCCAATGAGCAATAAAACGGACTTTCTTCAGCAAATAGGCACGCCCGGAATGAAGACAGGCATTGACCAGGATGGCCGGTTCGGTCAAAGAACCCCAGCAAAGCACGTTCACCGTATCTTTTTCATGCTGCAACAAATCTAAAAGAGAAGTAACTGTAGGATAACGGTCGAGGATTTTCGCATAATCTTTCTCGTAATCAAAGCGCTCCGCACTCTCTTTGATACAACTTTGGGTAAACGAGATGGAATCTGGGAAATCGGGATATACTTTCTTAAGATTTACCACATCGGCTGCATAGGCTTCACCAAAATAATGTTGTGCCCACTCTGCCTGATTACCGGACGTAGCATGTTGTTTCCGATGAGTACTGGCCACCACGATACCCCTCGTATCAAAACAATCAGCCAGTAACAAATACCCGGCCATGGCCGAAATGTCGTCCGGATCATTCACCGTACCTTCTTTATTTGGTCCAGGAATGCTCTTATCAGACATATCAGTATAAATCCATACCACAGGCTTTCCTGTATCGGCATAAAGGGCGGAAGAGATTCCACCCAGACATACTGCCAGCCAAACTACCAGTTTATTCATAATCATTAAATCCAAGGTATTTATTATATTCAATGCATTCCTGTTCAATTATATCCAGCGATGAAGTCAATCTCTTTCCCTTACGAGTTTTCACCGGTTTTTCATCTGCCGATTTGGAAATGTGAGACTTACCGATGCTAGGCACGTTCACTTTTGGAATGAAAGTTCTCAGATGTGCCTTTACATCAGCATACTTCTTATCTGCAGCCAGGTTCTTCCACTCCAAAGGATCGTGTTTGTGATCATAAAGTTCTTCCGAACCATCCCGATAGATAATATAACGATAACGACCATCACAAATAGAGTGCTCGTTCTGTGCCAATGTAGTAATGGCCGGCTTCGTCCAATGTGCATTCGGATTCTGCAGTAAAGGGGTAATGTCATTACCTTCGTTCAGCGGATTAGCAGGTAAACCCGCCAGGGAAACCAGCGTTGGATACAAATCCAGTAAGCTGACCGGTTGTTTGCACACACTTCCCGGCTTTGTTACGCCCGGAGCCACAATAATCATCGGCACATGGCAGGAGCGGTCCCACAACGAGAATTTACGATAACGCATCTTTTCACCCAGATGCCATCCATGGTCACCCCAGAACACCACAATGGTATTGTCTCTTTCCGGACTCTTTTCCAGCGCATCCACTATCTGACCGATGCAATCGTCTGCATAACTGATGCAAGCCAGATAGGCACGAACCGCCTCTTTCTCCATGCCATACTTCTTCAGAATATTAAACTCATGCTCGGGCTTGTTATATCCAGTCATCGACAAAGCTCGTGGAGAAAGTTTTTCCATAGTTTCCATCGGGTCCTGCTTAGGTAACTGAATATCTTCGAGTTTGAAACGGTCAAAGTATTTCTGAGGTACATACCACGGAAGATGCGGACGGAAAATACCACAAGCCATAAAGAACGGTTTGTCATGTTTTTTCATGAGTTCTTGAGCAGCCCACTGCGCATTCAGGTAATCGTTAGTTTTTGTTTCATCTACATCAACTCCTGCCCAGTCAAGTACCACTGCTCCTCCAGTAGTCTGTTTTTCCAGCCCGTTGGCTTGTTTTCCTTTCTGCCGGGGAGGATTCAGCGACAAACCACCTAAATTTTCCTGGCTGTCCCATGACTGTGGGTCTCCCCAAGGCCCCATCGGCTGATGAAAAATCTTGCCGCGTGCCATCGAATAGTATCCATGATTCGAAAAATACTTCGGCAAAGTCACAGCATCCTTCAATACCGGAGATTCACGCATAAATTCGGCATTCCCATAAACTCCGGTAGTAGAAGTACGAAAACCGGAAAGAAGTGCGGCACGTGAAGCATTGGACACCGGAGCCGCACAATAAGCCGACTCAAACACCATTCCCATGGCAGCCAGACGATCCATATTGGGTGTACGGGTATTAGGATGTCCTTTCAAGAATCCCACCCAGTCATTCAAATCATCCACTGCAATAAAAAGCACATTCTTCGGCTTTTCACTCTGCGCTTGCATCCATGCCGGCATCAGCGTGGCTGCAATTCCTATCAGCAAATTCTTGTTCATTGTAATACTTTTAATTGGTTACTTATTTAAATGTGACGTATCTACATCCGACTGAAAAATCCATCCTGGGAATCTCAGCTTCTCTCCTTTCTGCAAACGGTTATAATAATCCCGGTGATTTTTGTCGCAATAGGGCATGCGCTCATAATAACCGGCATCACCCTCCATGCGATGGTCCCCCTGAGATTTCAATTCCTCAAACATCTGTTTCCGGAGTTTATCGGCCACTTTTCGTCCTTCGTCCGAGGAAATCAGGTTGTGCATGCAGTCAGGGTCTTTTACAATGTCATAAAGTTCCTCTTGCGGACGCTTCCCAAAATTCAGGCTCCAGAACTTATGCGTCTCTGTTCTACCATCTTTTATCAATTCTGTCTTAATGGCTCCTCCGTCACAGTTCAGATAACCTGTTTCTGGATTGCCTGCCGGCCAGCGGTCTGGCTCGAAATTATAGACATAGAGATACCACTCGGTTACGATTCCCCGGATAGGATAACCGGCATCATCAGGACGACCTATATCGTGCCGTTCCTTCCCTATCAGCACATGATTACGGGATGAGTCATATTTGCTTTTTCCTGATTTTATCAACGAAAGCATACTTCTGCCTTCTATCTGCTGCATACCTTTTGCCTCACCGTCTATTCCTGCTACCTCCAAAAAAGTAGGTGCCAGGTCGATGAAATTGACAAAATCAAAATTCTTCACTCCCTTCTGTGGAATCCCATTAGGCCAGTACACCAGCATCGGCAAATGGTTGGAGGCATGATACGCCTGTCCTTTTATACGCGGGAAAGGCATACCGTTATCAGCCGTCACCACGATAATGGTGTTATCCAGCAACCCCTCTGCCTTCAACTTTTCTACCATCTTTCCCAAGTGGGCATCAAAATGCTCCAGTTCGAAAGCAAAATCGAGCATGTCATTCCGTGTTTCTTCACAATCAGGCCAATAAGGTGGAATCCGGTCTATATCCGTAGTACGGTAATTTCCTTTATTAACCCCACTTCCGTATTCATAGAAGCGGTGGGGTTCCAGCGACCCATACCAGAAAAAGAAAGGCTGCGATTTATCCCTCGTATCAATGAATTCCGCAAAGTTGGCTGCATAGTCAATATTCGAGATTTCCGGAGTGGCCGGAGTCAGTTTGATACGGTCGAATGACGGACCAATCAATTCACGTCTTTTCCCGTTTATTTGTCCCGGATCGCCCGGTGCCCAACCTTTTCCCGTTTTAGCTACCACATAGCCATTTTCGCGCATTACCTCTGCAAATGTTTTAAACTGCGACGGCCAAAAGGCAAAATGATTACAGGCTGCTTCCAACTGCCAGGAATTTCGTCCTGTCAATATACACGAACGGCTGGGCCCACTCTTTGCATTACAGGTATAAGCATTCATGAACAGCGTACCTTGAGAAGCCAGCTGGTCTATGTGCGGAGTCCGTACCCACTTGCACCCGTATGCTCCCCAGAAAGGAAAAGACACATCATCGGCCAGACAAAACAAAATATTAGGACGAGCGTCTGTACGAGCAGACTCTGTACATTCCTTCCCATACATGTTTATTGCCGTACAAACAGCCACAGATGTCAACCAAAGTGTATTTTTCATATCGAAAGTCTATTAAACTCCCTCAAAAGTAGAAACGCGGCCATACAACTATTGTACGCCGCGTTCACAGTTTTGATTCATTTGTTCAGAAGTGTCATAAATCCAGCTCTCGCACTATTTCAAGCGTATCATCCGACTCCTTCATCTCGAAAAAACGTGCGTGAGGCTCTACTCCGCCATTGGGATAATGAAGTGTCATAACCAAACGTCCGTCGAAAGTCTTGAACAACATGGCATGTCCCCCATGTTCCCCATACAGAGGAGAAGGCCTGTGTTTCCAGGGCCCCCAGATACTGCCCGAAACCGACACGGCCGTAGACACGGCATATCCTCCCGGCCCGAAACTGGACCAGAACATAATCAGCTTTCCATTGGCATTGCGGTGCAGGAAGCAGCCGTCGGTTACGTAGCCTTCCACTTCCTTGCCCTTATACATATCCAACGATTGCACCCAGGAAGCATCTTTTGCTCTGAACATCGTAACCGGGGTTCCTTCTGGCGTGTACAAATCTTCCGACAACGGCAACAGTTCCATCGTGCCGTCTGTCACTTGCGTCCACTCATGGCAGAACACCATATATGGTTTTCCGTTTTCTACATATAATGTGCCATCGAGCGACATCCAGTCGACTGGAGTGTGAGGCTTACCCGTCAACGGCACAAAAGGCCCTTCAGGCGTATCTGCCACTAAAATGGCTGTTGCTCTCCGGTGTAAGAACGGACGACCGGGAACTTGTTGCGGAAGGGGTGACTTCTCATTGGTGAACGTAGCAAACAAATAATACTTCCCTTTATATTCATGCATTTCTGGAGCCCAGATGCCATGAGAAGCATCTGCCCACTCACTATCCACTGACTCATATACCATGTAAGGACCTTCCCACGTTTTCAAGTCCCGACTTTTATACATCTTCAAGCCATGCTTTCCATTCGGGCGGTCTGCTTTCTGCCGGGTAGCACAATACAAATAATAGGTCTGCGTCTTTTCATCCGGAAAAATATAAGGGTCGCGCACCGCAATCTCATGAAGCGAATGTTTTCTTACCTGAAGAGGGAATGCGGCACCTTCCTTATATTCAAAATAGTCAAAAGAGGCCTTGTTTCCTGACTTCTGCCCGTTGCTGCTGGCATACATTCCGATAAACGGACCGATGAAGCCGCCTGCATGATTGCTACTGTTAATCGTAGCATCCTGCGCTTCCCCCAGTGACGTCATCTTTTCCGGCTGACTGCCCACATAGAAACGATAACTTTTACCCTGTGCTACCACCCACAGACAAACTTGCTTATCTTTATAAGGAACGGCAGCCATTACCATCTGCCTTCCTTTGTCAACCTTATACAACAGTAAACTGTCTTTTCCTTGCCGATGCTGTTTCACCAGCCGGTAATGATTGGCTCCGTTCTGCATGAGAATCAGACCGGCCTCCTCTCCCTCCCTTTCAGGCTTGAAATGCATCGTAGTGGAAGCTATGAAATTAAAATGCTGTATCCGTCGTGCTATCAACGAAGGGTTGACCGGCTCTTTAACCGACTCCGGACGCAATTGCAGCGTCAGCTTGCCGTCTGCCAACTCAAACCAGCGAGTATAAGGAGTACGAAGACAGTTCCAGCAATTACGCAATTCCGGTGTGTCAAAATCATCTCTTACCGGCTCTAGAGGAAAAGGATGAGGGCGGATACCCGTTGCTTTCTCTACCGATAACACACGTCCTACACCCGGATTAAACACCGGCCATCCGTTTTGAAACTCAACCGGAGTAAGGAAGGTTTCTCTACCCAGCATCGTAAAGCCATCCAATGGACGGACTCCCAACATCACCGACCACCATTTACCTTCCGGCGTCTGAACCAAATCGGCATGCCCCACCGTCGTAATATCGGCCTGCTTTCCCAAAAAACGATGGGTAAGCACGGGATTGGCAATGCCCGGTACATAGGGTCCCATTACCGAGTCTGCCATAAAAGCCGTAACGGCATGGTTATTCCAGGTGCCTCCTTCTGCCACCAGCAGAAGATACTTTTTCCCTATTTTATACAAATGAGGAGCTTCCGCAAACGGAGCATTCACGGCATGTCCGGTAGAAATAACTTTGCGTTCCCCCACCAGTTTTCCTTGCTGCAAATCTAATTTCTGGATGTAAATGCGGTCTTCATTGGGATAACGGTCCTGATTTTTAGTTCCATTGATAGAGCCAGTGTACCAGCAAGTACCGTCATCATCAAAGAACAAGGAAGGATCTATTCCCGGAGCATCCTTAAGGAATACCGGTTCCGACCACGGTCCGGCAGGCGATTTCGCCGTGACATAAAAATTTCCTCCTGCCTGCTGCGCGGTACATATCACATAAAATACTCCTTCGTGATACCTTATCGTAGGAGCCCACAAACCGGCAGAATGTTTCAATCCTGCTTTTAAATTCAACTGTGAGGGACGGGTCAGCACATGTCCTATCTGCTCCCAGTGCATCAAATCCTTGCTATGATAAATGGGCAGTCCGGGATACCACTCAAAAGAAGAGGTAACCAGATAATAATCCTCACCCACCCGGCAAATAGAAGGGTCCGGATGAAATCCCGGGATAATCGGGTTCCGGAACGTAGTAAGGGCATGCAACTGAAAAACCAGGCATAGCCCTACAAAGAGATGTAACAATCGTGTATTCATATTCATATTTTTAATTCTGAAGAGTCATTAAGTTAATCAACAATTTTCTGGCCACCACATTAGCTGTTTCATTTCTCCGATTTAAAGCCCGCACAATATCCAGTGTGCTCAAAATGATTTCTCCCTTTCCCATCTTTAAAGAATGAAGAGCAGAGAAGACCTCAGGCTTATGTTCCGCCACTGCTGCTACCAGACATTTCCCATTCATAATACGCAATGCCTTACGCTGCTTATGATATTGTGCCAGAGATTGATACTCCCAGTTGAATGCCGTATTACAAGGTAAGCCGGAGAAATACAAGTTTTTAGCTACCGCATAATTTCCACCGAACCAAACGGTCCGCAACGGTACACAACCACGATAATCCAACACCTCTTTTTCAGCAAGAAAAGCTGAAACTTCATCTGCATCTCCTAAAACAAGGAGTCTCCCTCCTGCCTTCACCCATTCCAACAGCTCGCTTCGGGCTTCAATTTCAGGCATAGCCAATTGACGGTCATACGCTCCAATCACAATTACATCCGGATGAGATTTCAGTATCTCTTTTGCAGTAGAAGAACGAAAAACAATGCCCGATGATTTCAGGGCATTCGAAGTATGTCCAAGACTGTCATCCAATAATGCAACATCCAACGAAGAGTCCATTTCATGCAAACCGACCGCATACAATTTATCCATTCCCTCGGCTTTTACTTCGTTACCTTTACACAAGAAGGCCCTCACCACAGTGTATCCCTCCTCACGTGGAGTCATTTTCACCTCCTTCACCAACAACTGTCCATACGTATTTCCTCCTTCCAGTTTTACCGCATAAGTCTTTTCAAAGAAAACTCCTTTATTATCACTGCATGTTACAGACAACCGATACTTTCCTTTCAGGTTCTTCTCATTCACCACATAGAAATCAGCTATGGCCGTATCTCCTCGCTGTATCACCTTGCTTCTTAGTTTGACAGCCACATACAAAGGTTGATTATAATGCGCCAAAATATGAGTATCCCCTTTCGGATGACGATAAGCATCCACAATACCGGAATGATTTTCAATCTTGGTTTCCTCCCATCCATTGACCGCATAACAGTCTACCACATTTCCAATACGGATATTTTCAATAATCCGTCCTTGATAATACATCGCTACATTACCAAAAGACCGGGTAAACGCATCTACATCAGGGAATGCTTTCTGAAAATCCGGATGCGTTTTTAGAAAAGTATCAAAAGCTTCATACTGTGCTAAATATGCATCGCCATCCCAGCCAGTAAGATTACCATTCTTTTCGATTTCTTCTTTTATCAGCTGTAAGCGAGGCGGAGTTCCGATAGCCCCTTCTTCACCCCACATGACAATTTCATGCAGATTATCCGAATTTCGGAAGATACCTTCTCCGGGACCTTTATAAAAACGGTCACAATATACCCCCGGGCCATCGGGGAAATGCTGATCCCACCAACCTTGCTGATACACTGTCGTATCATAAGGTCGCATAAAAGACTTGACAGGTGAAGGAGTGACCGGACACTTTCCTCCATGCAATACTTTAAAGAAATTGCTGGAAGTATAAGTGATATGCCGGGTTTCATCCTGCGAATGGAATAATTTCAAATCTTCTATCTCAAAAGGAAGAGGCTGACGGTTGGAAATCTCATTAATCATATTGTATATAATCAGCGAAGGATGGCTCCTATCTCTTTTCATCATCCGGAGAAACCTCTCTCTATTCAAGGCCTGAAGCGATACATCCCGGGTATTACCTCCTGTTTTATATCCTCCCGGCTCTTCATAATAAAGCAATCCTAATTCATCGGCTTTATCCAAAAGCACTGTCTGTCCTATTCCCCGATGGAAATTCAGCATATTAAGTCCGAACTCCTTTGCAAGCCTGATTTGACGTTCGGCCAACTCAGGAGTAGGTATTATTCCATTCACTGGCCAGAATCCCCACGAAATAGCTGTACGCAATACGATTCGTTTCCCATTCAACTGAAAATAACGACCATCTTTACTGTCTTTTATCTCAAACCACCTGAATCCAAAACGCTTCCGGACCGAATGGGAGCTTCCATCTTTTCCATTCCAGTCTATTTGAAGCCAATAGAGGTTCGGGCTTTCCGGACTCCACAACTGTGCTTTAGGATATTGTAAGACAAATGAATAATACTCATCCAGTTTATCTCCGTTAACACGGATACTTTTATCATATAAAACCTGATTATCATCAGAAGCCAGGAAAAGGCGGAAGCGTAACTCCCCATCCGGAGACTTCTGATTTAACAGGTTATCCACCTTTACCTTCGCACAAACGGTAGTTATCTGCGGAGTATTTTGCACGAACACATCACTGATGTAATTAGGGTCTACCCACTCCAGTTCTACCCGTCCGGTTATTCCTCCAAATCCATGACTCGGAGTAATTCGTCGCTCTCCCCAAAAATGCGGATTAAAATCAGTCCAAGTAAAATTTCCATCAGGATCTATTATCCTCACCGCCAACGAGTTTTTCTTTCCGGCCGACACGTAATCCGTAATATCAAAATAAAATGGAGTGCCAAAAGCTTCATCTTTTCCTACAAATTTCTGGTTGACAAAAACCTCTGCACAGAATCGTACACTTTCAAATTTTAGCAATAGGCGTTGGCCACTTTTAATATGAGGCAACAAGAAGTCGGTACTAAACCAGGAAACCCCAGTATAATCTCCTGACAATCCAAACCTTTCACCAGATTCCATTCCCCAACAATATGCTTCTACTGTAGCTGGAATACGAATCTGTTTACCCTGAAAAGGAAGTTGTTTCCATCCGCATAAGGGAGCGGAAGCATCTGCAACGACAGGGGCCTCCTTATCAAGCCACAATCTCCAGTCATTTAAGGACAAATCTATCTGTCGAGCTTGCAGACTTGCCCACAGTAAAGAATTAAACAGAAAAAACGCAAAAAATCTTTTGTGTTTCATATACTTATAAGATTAAAAAAGGTAGCTGCCAAAGCCACTTTATCAGTGACCATGGCAGCCAAGAAACCTAACTTTAATTAGAAAATCAGGCTGAAACTTAAGATAAGAACAACCATTAATGCAAAAGAAATACCCCACCAGAAACCTACTGAATTATACCATTTGCTACCTAAGCCGTCCTTCAGGTTAGTCAAGTCTTTCAAATTCAGCACCAGACCTGAAGAAACCTGCTCGGCTTTCGGCTTAGGAGTGAAATGAGCGGAAACCATACAGGTAACCATTGCTACCGCCCAGACAATCAGTCCCTGGTTGGCAAAAGGCTTGACAAACTGTGCAAAAGCCGTATGCGAATCGGCCAAAGGACCGAATTCCAGATACTTCAACAGAATACCGACCACAAAAGACACGATTACCGCAGTCAGAGCGTCCTGTCCGTTAACTTTCTTCCAAAGCATACCTATCAGGAAGATGGCCGAGAACGGAGGAGCAATAAAGGTATACAGGGTCTGAATGTAGACAAAGATGTTTATCTTCGTCATGGCCAGCAATACCGCCAAAGCGATAGACACAATAAGAATAATGGCACCGGCCCATTTCCCTACCCTTACCTCCTGCGCTTCCGTAGCCTGACGGTTCACGTAATGCTTGTAAAAATCAAGGGTAAAAATAGTTGAAGTAGAATTCAACACCGAGCTGACAGTACTCTGAATAGCACCAAACAAAGCAGCCAGCAGCAAACCGGTCATAAAGGGTGGAACCAGCTTGGAAATCATCATAATATAAGTTTTGTTTGCCTCTTCACTCATTACCGACCAGTTGCTGGAGAACAGGAAATCAGGTTTCATCACAAACCAGATTAAACCGGGAACCACCACTATAAACGGCAACAGCAGTTTCAGGAAGGAAGCAAATACCATTCCCATTCTGGCATGGTAGATGTCTTTTGCAGCAAATACTTTCTGAATCATGTGCTGATTGATAACTGTGTACCACAAACCGATATAGAAGAAAGAGAACACCCAGTGAGTCCAGGGCGTAGTGGTATGATTAACTGGCTGCAACACCGACAAGCGGTTGTAGCTATCGCCTTCCGCAGAACCTGCCAGCATGTTCACCACATTTTTATTCAACCATTCAGAAGCCCATCCGTCATGACACTGGTTCACATTAATCATTCGGGAAAAGCCGTCTACAATACTTCCATCCCCAATGTACGACAAACCCAGGAAGGTAACCATGAGTCCCCCCATAACCATAATGACAATGGTAAGCACATCCATCCAGGCCACCGACTTCAGTCCTCCCCATATCGCCCATACACCAGAAGCAAAAGCAATCAAGAAGATAGAGATGAACAATCCCCAGTTAGGAATATATCCAGCTGTAATGGAAGCAATATCCAGTCCCATGAGTTTATTGAAACCTAAGGCTTCTTCTACAATCAGTCCGCCTCCATAAATTACAGGAGCCATGAAAGCCGTTACATTTGCCAATATCGTGATAAAGGCAAACAAGAGGCGTATTTCTTTATTAAAACGCTTTTCCAGAAATTCGGGTGTGGTATACACCTTTGAGCCCAGCAGAAAAGGAATAAACAGCCAGATAAGAAAGGAGAATGCAATGACAGCACTCCACTCTGGCGTGGCCACTACAATTCCATACAATACCGCAGCTCCAATCATTCCTAAAAAGTGTTCAGTACTGATATTGGCTGCAATATAGGAACTCCCTACCACATACCACGGAAGAGTCTTACCAGCCAGAAAATAGTCGGATGCAGCCTGTTTCTTGCTACGTCCTACATACCATCCAATAAAACTCAAGAAAAAGAAATACCCAAAAAAGGATACAAAATCAAGCAGTTGAAGATCCATATTACATTATTTTACAGGTACAAAAATATCACCATCGCGCTGTGGCACAGTGAACGAGCATGCAACAGAGTTGTCTGACACACGCTTCATTTCTTTATCGAAAGCAACTGTCACATCAGAATTCCCGTAAGGATTATATACCACGGTTCCTCCCTCAAATTCTCTTTTCCAGCTTCCGTCCGTCTGACGCTGTCCCTTTGCCAATGGCTTGCCTAAATTCACATCATAGAATGAATACCAGTCATGATAATGGTCTGGAGTGGGCAGAGGATTCGGATCGCCATACAGCACATATCCGTCACTCATCGTAAGGCCCAAAGTCGTAGTGGCACGCATTCTGCGCAAGTCTTTCCGGTTTCCCCACACTTCCAGACAGTTCACCTGAGGTTCCAGGAAATTCTCTTCATAATATTGCAGTGCCTCTTCTATCTTACTCCAATTACGCTTGTTCACGTCTTCCTTGGAATACAGTTTAAGTCCTTCCACCGGCATGCTGAGAGAATCTATCGGGTTCAACTCCATAAATGCCCCGTTGATATAGTCTTTATACCTCATACCGTCTTCTATGTCATCGTGTATATTGACAATAATCAACTTATCTTTTCCGATGGCCTTACGAATCCGCTTGATGACTTCCAGGTTACCGCTCCAGTCGAGCATGATACCATCGTAAACGCCGCATTCCACTGCGATTTTAGCCTGACGCGCTATATTGTCAAGAAGTCCTTCATTCTTATAGTCAAGCAGATAGAAAGGCTCCCATCCTCCTAACCAGCCCTTCTTGATGTTTTCATTCTCATCACGAAGCCACCAGTCACTGTCTTCCGGCAAGAAGCTCATCGGCGCATCCCGCCATCTCACTTCGAACAGACACACCATATTCGGATTCAGTTCCTGAAGCCGACGGCGATTCTCTAATGCGTGTGACAGACTCTCCTTGGTAAACTCCGTAGCAAGACCGTGATATTTATGATCCCATGTAAGGCCTAAAATCAAATCTACCCCTTCTCCCAGCTGGCTCAGCGGTTCTTCCCACATCAGGTCATGCTTGGCACAAGCTTTGATTCGATTTTCTTCCGTATCAACCGGATATTCCGGCATGTCAATATTATACCATGCCATAAAAGCGGAAGGATAATCACGCGAATCTACTCTTTCTGCTAAGGATTTCCTGTCCATCTTCACAGATGAGCAGGAAACCATGCACATAGCAATAGCTAATAATCCATAACTAAACAAACCTTTCATCATATCGTTGTATCTGAATTAGTCATGTGACATATCCGTTTCTTTTCCGTCCATTTGCAACAATGAAACTACCGGGAAAGGCGTATGTCCTTCTTTTATATAGCCTTCCATAATTTCAACCATTTCAGGATGTTCTTCTTTGACATCTTTCTGTTCAGACACATCGTCTGTCAAACGATACAGAGAAGTTTCTACCGGTTTTGCACCCTTTCCCTGACGTACATTCAATTTGATGTACTTCCAGTTATCAGCTACCACAGCCTGTTTTCCTCCTTCTTCATAGAATTCGAAATACAGATATTTATGTTTTTCTTGTTTAGCAGTATCACCCAGCAGTGTAGGCAACAGTGACAAACCATCTATCCCTGCCGGTTTTTCCACTTTGGCGATGTCACAGAAAGTAGGCAGCACATCCCAGAAAGCCGACAAATGGTTGCTGGTAGAACCAGCTTTCACCTTACCCGGCCATTTTACGATAAACGGAGTGCGGATACCACCATCCCACATGTCACGTTTCTTTCCTCTGAGGTCTGCATTGCTGTCAAAGAAATCAACCTTGTGCCCGCCTTCCTGGTGAGGGCCGTTGTCGGAAGCAAACATGATGATTGTATTGTCGGCTAGACCTTCTTTTTCCAGGTATGCCACCAAATCACCCACCTGCTTATCAATAATCTGCATCATTTGTGCAAAGCCTTTTTCCACTTCCGGCCAGTCTTTGGCAGCAATATCCGCATTGTGCGAAGGAACCTCACATCCGTTAGGAGCCGCTTCGTTGTTGGCATGAGGCAAATTCAGTGCATAATAGATGAAAAACGGGTTCTTCTTATTGTCTGAAATAAATTTCAAGGCTTCCTTTTCAAACAAATCCGGCGCATATTGTTTACGGGCATCCATTCTTGCTACTCCGGTACCTTCCGGCATATCGGCCCACGGGTTGGTACCGTCTTCTGCCAAAGCTAACTTATTACCGGTAAGTTCCTCTTTTACTCCATTTCTGTATAAGAATTCAGGGAAACAGTTGTGGGCATGCCACATGTTCAGATAGCCGTAAGAAAGGTCGAATCCTTTACGCTGCGGATCATCCAGCGGAATCGGATGGCCAATACCCCATTTCCCAATGACAGCTGTTTTATATCCGGCACCTTTCAACACACTGGCCAGAGTAGCCTCGTTGTCGCCCAAAAGCTGCGGTCCAGGCTGGTTACCTCTTACGGAAGTATGTCCCGTATGCTTTCCTGTCATTAAGCATGCACGTGACGGACCCGACACGGTTGTTCCACAATAATGATTGGTAAACAGCATACCGTCTGCCGCCAGTTTGTCGATATTAGGAGTTTCATATTTCTTTTGTCCAGTAAGACTTAAATCTCCCATTCCCATATCATCCACTAAGAAATAGATAATATTAGGCTTCTGTTCCTCTACTTTTTTCTGCTCTGCGCAACCGGTAGAAACGATTGATGCCAAAAGCATCGCTCCGCAGTATACTTTTTTATCCATAACAATTAATATTTAAAGTGTTTGATTTTCAACTTCACAAAAGAAGCGATTATAAAGCGTATACTTTATTTCTTTTGTACAGCATATTGTATTTTCTGTACACATCATCCAGAAATATTCGGACAATCAAGGCAACCGTACGATAGGCTAACAAATGCGTACACGCACACAAATTCCTTCTTTCTATCGCGCGTATTTTTGTCACATCATTATTCACTTAACGGAAATAACCATGAAACAAGTATGTAATCCGAAACTCGCAATGACTCCCCCGATGGGATGGAACAGCTGGGACTGCTTTGGCCTGGATGTGAACGAAGCGGAGGTAAAAGAAAACGCCAGATACATGGCGGCACATTTAAAAGAATTTGGATGGGAATACATCGTCGTAGATTTGGGATGGTATGCCCCGGGAGTAACCACTACCAATTACAAGAAAAAGAACATTCCCATGATAACGGACGAATTCGGACGTTTGATTCCGGTGGAAGAAAGATTCCCTTCTTCGGCAGGTGGAAAAGGATTCAAGCCACTGGCCGACTACGTACACTCTCTCGGACTGAAATTCGGTATCCACATCATGAGAGGTATGCCATGGATTGCAGCTGAAAACAAACAGGTCATCAAGGGAACAGATATTACCTGCGACCAGGTGGCAGAAGAAAATGACCAGTGTCTATGGTATGGCAGCATGTACGGAATAGACTGTACAAAAGAAGGTGCTCAGGCGTATTATGATTCACTGATTGAACTATACACTTCGTGGAATGTGGATTTCATCAAAGCAGACGACATGGGAACCTGGGACGGTGACGGATTGAACTCTCCTCTGCGCACCGATGAACTGGAAGCACTGGCTGCATCTATCGAAAAATTTGGCAACAAGATTGTATTAAGCGTTTCGCCCGGTGCGGCCTATATCGGAAATGCCTATCACCTGAGCAGACATGCACACATGTGGCGAATTTCATGCGACTTCTGGGACAACTGGGAAGCGCTGAAAAGACAGTTCCCCCGATGTGCCGCCTGGAGCAAGCGAAAAGTAGCCGGACACTGGCCGGATGCAGATATGCTTCCCTTGGGAAAAATCGGTATCCGCGGAGAAGTGGGTGAAGCCAGAAACACCAACTTCACATACGACGAACAAATCACCCTGATGAGTCTCTGGTGCATCTTCCGTTCTCCACTGATGTTTGGAGGCGACCTTCCACAAACAGATGCTACTACCCTGAGTCTGATAACCAACAAGGAAGCACTCGAACTGAATCAGCATAGCAAAAACAACCGGCAAGTCTATGCTGATGAAGAACTGATTGCATGGACGGCCGATCATGAAAATGACTCCAAGCACTACATTGCTTTGTTCAACATCGGCGAGACAAGCCTCCAGCAAGAAAAAATAGCATCTTTCCTCAAAGACCAGCTTCCTATGCTGGACGTATGGAACCACAAGCTGATTCAAAAGGAAGATGAACTCACAATTGCTCCTCATGGGGCCTTATTGTTAGTAAAATATTCCACTAAATAACTTAAGCCGATTATTATGGAAAAAACAATATCACCCTTCTCCAAGCCTCTCTACGTCATGACCAAACCCGTAGGTGCCATATGCAATCTGGCTTGCAAATACTGTTACTATCTGGAAAAAACGAACTTATACAAAGAAAACACTTCCAAGTTCGTGATGAGCGACAGTCTGCTTGAAAAGTTCATCGAGGAGTATATCAATTCACAAACCATGCCGCAGGTATTGTTCACATGGCATGGTGGAGAAACCCTAATGCGTCCGCTAAGTTTCTACCAGAAGGTGGTGGAACTTCAGAAGAAGTATGCAAACGGAAGAACGATTGATAACTGCATCCAGACGAATGGTACCTTATTAAACGATGAATGGTGTGAGTTTTTCCGTAATAATCACTGGCTAGTAGGCATTTCGATAGACGGACCACAGGAATTTCATGATGAATACCGGAAGAATAAACAAGGCAAACCTTCATTTATGAAGGTCATGCAAGGCATTCACCTGTTAAACAAGCATCAGGTGGAATGGAATGCCATGGCCGTAGTCAATGATTATAATGCTGACTATCCTTTGGAGTTTTACCACTTTTTCAAAGAACTGGGGTGTCATTATATTCAGTTTACTCCAATTGTAGAAAGAATCCATCCTCATGCCGACGGAAGACATCTAGCCCATGTCCTGCAGAAAGAGGAAAAGCTGGCCGACTTCTCGGTAAGCCCTGAACAATGGGGAAATTTCCTCTGCACCATATTCGATGAATGGGTAAAAAATGACGTGGGAGAATACTTTATCCAGATTTTTGATGCTACGCTGGCCAACTGGATGGGAGCTCAACCGGGAGTGTGTACCATGGCTCCCACTTGCGGACATGCAGGGGTGATGGAATTTAACGGCGACGTATACTCTTGTGACCACTTTGTGTTTCCGGAATTCAAGTTAGGAAACATCTACGAAAAATCACTGATTGAAATGATGTACAGCGAAAAACAGATTCAATTTGGCCAGCAAAAGAGAGATTCCTTACCTAACAAATGCAAGGAATGCAACTACTTGTTTGCCTGCAACGGGGAATGTCCTAAAAACCGATTCCTGACCACTGAAGACGGTGAACCGGGACTAAACTATCTCTGCAAAGGCTATTATCAGTTCTTTGACCACGTAGCTCCCTACATGGATTTCATGAAAAAGGAACTACTGGCAGAACGTCCGCCCGCCAATGTGATGAAATGTCATACTATTTAATGAAGTTATTCCTTCCATCAAGGATAAATCACAATCCTGATTTGCCAGCTGCATCTATTACTTTTTTCAGGAGAACTTTCTTTATGGCTATCGCTGAAAATTCACCTGAAAAAGAATACATCGGCAAATAGGAATCTGTTCCACCTTGATTACGATATTAAAGCTACTGTTTTTCAGTAGCTTTTTTTGCTTCTGGCAACTATCCTCTCTCCCCCATTTTTATGTGGACTTAAAAACACCTAAGCATAAATACCCATTTGGGCTTGAAATTTCTATGTTTCCCACATGGAAAACGTATGTTTCCGATTTGAGAGCCGTACGTTTCACGGATGGAAAACATACGGCTCTCGTATGGGAAACATAAATAACATTTCCTCATGTGGCACAATTCAATGAAGCATTTTCCGAAAACACTACAGATTAGCTATTCTTCTTATAATAAATCACGTATATTTTTTCCCTATCAGAACGCTGTCCGCATAAAAATCAGTGGGACTGTTATCGCATACTTACATTTAATCAATATCCACAATTATGAGTATCCACCTCTACCGACACTTGAAAAGCCATCTGGTTGACATATATCAAGTATTAAGGCCTCTCATGAAAATTTTATGCTATACAACATATTATGTAATAAACAATACGTACTTTTGTGTTGTAAAACATAAAAACAACTACGAAAATGAGATTTATTATTAAATGCTTTATTAAAGGCCTGAGAATGATGGGCGACAACCAACTACAGATTCTGAACAAATAATAGTTCACATTTGCCCATTTTGAACAGGAATAACAGGCAAACAAAAAGACAAGAAATGAAACCGACCACCGGATACGACTTTAGCATATTCCGATGATCGGTGTTTTTTTTTTGATATAAAGGCACCTGAGAGCTGATGCCACAGCCTTGGCGTTTACTTAGGTTGCCGGTTCGGTAATTCTCATCAATTACGTCTTATCACATTTCAGCCATCGCCCACGTTTCAGACGTACGAGGAAGATAAATCCACGAAAACACAGTTCTACGCACATGGCAATCCATACGCCTTGCAGTCCCAGTGTCGGGGCGAGCCAGGCAGCCAGAGTCAGACGTACAGCCCAGATGCTGAATAAGTTCATCAGGCATGGAATCAGTGTATCGGCTGCTCCGACAAAAACTCCGTATGCAACAATAGAGGCCGCAAACATCGGCTCAGCAAAAGCTTCGATGCGTAAAGCCATTACCCCCAGCTGACGGATTTCTTCGACCGGAGTCATCATCCCGATAATCTGAGGGGCAAACAGATACATAAGGATACCCATTACGCCCATGATGGTCATTCCCATCAGTACGGTAATATGGGCAAAGCTGCGGGTCAGCTTCTTCCGCCCGGCTCCGATGCTCTGGCCGACAAGAGTGGTGGCCGCATCGGCAATTCCGTAGCCGGGCATATAACAAAGACTTTCGGCCGTAATGGCAAAAGAATTGGCTGCAATGGCAAAGACTCCGAGTGGCGCTACGATGACAGTCGTCAGAATCTGGGCACCGCAAATGACCACATGTTCTATTCCCATTGGGAAACCGATACGGAGTGCTTTCCTGAACGTATCGGCTTTCAGCCGGAAATGGCCTTCCCTACTGCGGTAGCTCAGTTTCTCTGAACGTGTCAGCAGATACCATAGTAACACACCGGCGACGACGGTCTCTGCGGCAGCCGTACCCAAGGCAGCACCACTCACGCCAAGTCCGGCTCCCGGAATAGTGAACTGCATGCCTGCAACGCTGTATCCGCGTGTCGGGAAAATCAGAAAAAAGTTGAATACCACATCCAGCACGCACATGATGACGCCCAGCAGACTGGGGATACGCATATTTCCACTACAGCGAAGCATACCGCCTGCCAGAAAAATCATTTGCAGGACAGGCAGGAAAATGGAAAATATGAAGAAATAAATGGAAGCATCCCGACGGATGGAAACATCGCCTCCCAGCCATGCCGGCAGCGAAGAACTGATACCTGCCCCCAATACAGCCAGCAGCAGGCTGAAGACCAGTGTGCCGACAAGTGACTGCAGCAGAATCATACGCGCTCCCTTCAGGTCGCCTGCTCCGACTTTATGGGCCACTTGTACGGAAAAACCGGTAGCGGCAGCCGTGCAGAGTCCCCAGAAAAGCCATGTGGTGGTCGATACCAGTCCGATGGAAGCAGATGCCTTCGCACCGATACGTCCCACCATGGCTGCATCAATATACTGCATGATGATGGAAGACAGCTGTGCTATAATGGCCGGAACGCTGAGTTCTACGGTCAGGCGCAGCTGCTGCCGCAAGGTCATCGGACGGCCGTCACGGATAAGGTCAAGCAACACATCTGTTTTCTTTTGTGCAGCCGGATGCTCCCTGAATTGCTCCGGTAAGGCTCCATTTGTGTCCGTTTCAGGTAGGTTACGTTTCATCGGGTCATCCTTCTGTTGTTAAGGCATCGACAAAGCTCTTGAAGCGCGACAGGGCATCCTGTAATACCGAACGCGGACAGGCAATGTTCCAGCGCAGGAATCCTTCTCCTTCGGCTCCGTACATGGTACCGCTGTTGAGCCAGAGTCCGGTGGTTTCCAACAGACGGGCTTGCAAGGTATCGGAAGGCAGATGCAGTGCCCTGCAGTCTGTCCACACCAGATAGGTTCCTTCCAGCTTTGTCACGGGTATTTCAGGCAGGTGGGTACGGAAGAATGCACACAGACAGTCATAGTTTGTCTTCAGATAGTCCAGCAACTCAAGAAGCCAGTCCTCACCTTCATTATAAGCGGCGATGGTAGCCTCAACCCCGAAAGGATTGACATCGCACACCTCGTTGATGTTGATGGCACGGTCTATCCGCTGGCGCACGTTCTCATCGCGGGCTATAATACTTGCTATTTGCAATCCTGCAATATTGAAGGATTTACTGGGTGATACGCAGGTCACGGAATTCCACAAATGCTCCTCGCTGACAGATGCATACGGTGTATAAGTATGTCCGGAGAAAACAAGTTCGCAATGTATCTCGTCCGATAGAACGGTCACATTATTCCGCAGGCAAATCTCCCCTATCCGGCACAGTTCTTCACAGGTCCATACACGTCCTGCGGGATTATGCGGATTGCACAAAAGCAACAGCTTTACGCCCGGTTCTTTCACTTTACGTTCCAAGTCGTCAAAGTCGATATGGTAGGTACCGTCCTCGTATATCAGAGGATTGGTGACAACGCGGCACCCGTTGTTACGGATGGATGAGAAAAAGCAATTGTACACGGGAGTCTGCACAACCACCCCGTCGCCCGGTTCTGTCAGAGCCTTTATGACAGCAGATACGGCCGGAACTACTCCGGAAGTGTATATCATCCATTCTTTACGGAAAGTCCAGTGATGGCGTCTTTCAAACCAGCGGGTTACTGCCGTATAGTATTCATCGGGGACACGCACATACCCGAATATGCCGTGCGCCACACGTCTGGCCAGTGCTTCGGTAATTGCCGGTGCCGTACGGAAATCCATATCGGCTACCCAAAGGGGAAGTATATCCTTATCCGACGGCAGGCTGTCCCACTTGTAGGAATTGGTTCCCCGGCGGGAAATAATTGTATCAAAGTCGTATTTCATGGTCCTTACATTTTAGTCGGTAAAGCAGGTGCGTTCATCTCTAAGCCGGATTTCACAGTCGGCGGGAGCCTTGATGTTCTCATCAATGGTTATCGAACCGTACTCGTCGGCTACGATACGTCCCGATGTGGGATTCTTAATGTTGGTTATGGCACCGCGGATATCGGCATTCAGCGTGCTGTACTCAAAAGCACGGTCGCAGTCCGGCCCAAACGTACAGTTTTCCAGTACAAGGTCGTGTGCATAGCAAAGCGGCTGCTCGCCCGTGATATGGCAGTTCACCAGACGGAGGTTTCTGGAGTGCCAGCCAAGGTATTCGCCGTTAAGCTCAGAATCGTAGATAGTCACATTCTCCACTTCCCAGAAAGCATCCTTGGTGGTAATCTTGGCATTGTGAATCTCCACATTCTTCACATACTGGAAAACATACTTGCTGTCACTCTCCAGTCCGTCCACATAAATGTCATTGCTAAACATGAAGGGATAAGTTCCTCCATGCAATTTAAGGTTTTTGATACGGATACCTTTACAACGCCAGAATACCTCATCAGCATCGTTCATCATGACGTTTTCAATGTCAATCTCACTCATCTCGCGGAACATTTTGGGAGCGTCAATCACGGTATCCTTCATCTGCAGATGGTCGGAATACCATAACGCCGAGCGTCCTCCCACATCGAAATAGCAACGCTCAATCTTAAAACCGTGAACATGCCAGAAAGGGTAATTCCCCTCAAAACGGCAATCTACTGCCTCAATGTTGCTGCACTCCTTGATGGCTGATTCTCCGGCACGGATTATTACGTTTTCCAAACGCAGATTATGCGACTCAAACAAAGGGCGTTCGCCCCCGAATTCTGAATTTCTGATAACTTCCATATAATTTTCTTCTCCAATCATATCTGTTACTTATCAATTAACCGATACAAAAATAGAAAAGGACAGAATGCCGGATGGTATACAAATCCTCGGACTATATACCCATGTTACAGATTTTGGAAAAAGGCAGACAGAGCTGGCCTTGCATATACAGCAGAAGCTGAATCACATTCCACAAACCAGGAAGAGTAGTTTGCCCATATTCCCGCCAAGATTCACACGAAATTTTGTAGCTTTGCAGACAATTTTGAAAAAATGACAATGAAAAATAAACTCATCCAAATTTCTGCATGGATTGCAGCCCACATCACCCTTGTGGTGGTGCTGGTGACGGCCGTGGCTCTCTTTCTTCCCTCCTCGTTCGTCTGGATAGATACATCGGCTATCACACCGATGCTGGGCGTGGTGATGTTCGGCATGGGACTGACACTTCGTCCGTCCGACTTTCGGCCGGTCTTGCAGCACCCGAAAGACATCCTCATCGGCGAACTGGCACAGTTTCTTATCATGCCCTCGCTGGCGTGGCTGCTCTGCAAGTTATTGTCGTTGCCGGAAGAACTCGCCTTAGGAGTAATCCTCGTGGGATGTTGTCCAGGAGGTACGGCCAGCAACGTCATCTGCTACCTGGCCAAAGGCGATGTAGCCCTGAGCGTGGCCATGACCGGAGTTTCTACACTGCTGGCTCCCATCGTAACGCCTGCCCTCGTATGGCTGCTTGCCGGAGAATCGGTGGAAATAGACGTGGCAGGCATGTTTTTAAGTATCGTACAGGTAGTGATAGTGCCCATCGTACTGGGAGTAGCTGCCAATCATTACTTCCAGCGCACCACCCGACGGATAGTACCGTTGCTACCGATGATTTCCACCTTGTCCATAGCCTTCATTATCGGTATTATCGTAGCACACAACGCAGCCAGCATCCTTGCATGCAGCCTGATAGTGGCCGTAGCGGTGATTCTGCACAACGTACTCGGACTGGCTTTGGGATATGGTCTCTCCTCTCTTGTCGGAAGCAAGCTGTCCAAACGGTCGGCCATTGCCATCGAGGTGGGCATGCAAAATTCAGGTCTGGCCACTTCACTGGCCGCCACCCATTTTGCCCTGTTTCCCATGGCGGCCGTACCCGGAGCCATGTTCTCGGTATGGCACAACTTCTCGGGCAGCATTGCGGCACAGATTTTCAGAAGACAGACAGATAAAAAATAAGGAATCAATGCCTGCACATGCAGCATGAGAATGACAGCATAAAAAAAGCCTGCGGTTCAAATGCGTCTTTGAACCGCAGGCTTATTATGTTTCAGCAACTGATGTTACTGCGCTTTTCCCAATAGCACTTCTTCTCCCTGCACAAAGGTAATGTCACGAGGAATGCCTGCTCCGTTAATCCGGTCAAGGTCGGCCTGAAGCGCCGGAGTGATTCCACCGTTCTCTTCTCTGTATTTCTTCGCAAATTCCACATTGCCGTCGCCCTGCGTCTGAAGAATCAACGCTGCCCAGCCGTTCATGGCTTCCTTGGCCTTTGCAAAATCAATCACATACTGACCTTTGTCATCACGTGAAAATGCTCCTGCTTTCTCCATATAATTGAAGCACATCATATTGGCTTTTCCGTGTGAAGAAGCTGCTCCAAAACGGACTGAGCGCAAGATGCCTGCAATGTAAGTAGCCATCGCATCCTCGGCTGTAATGTTCGTGATTTCACCCATTTCAATCAGCTTGGTCACCATGAACAGGCCCAGGATGTCTGCCTTGGCTTCTTCCCAGGAAGTCTTCTCTGTGCCCATCACTGCATCCACACTTTCATTGGTGCGGATGGTCTGCTTCACACCCAGTCCGTGTGCCACTTCATGGAAAGTCACGTTCCAGAAAAACGCATCAAAGTTGAGGTATTTCTGCTGTTCGGGCGTAACGACAAGCTGTCCGATAGGCAACAGAATCTTGTCGAACTTAGCCTTCATGGAGTTCCGCAATTGCAGACGGCGTGTACCTTTCAACGCATGCACCCGCTCGTCGTTCGGCAGGTTGATGGCAATGGTCTTGCTTCCCGCGTTACAGTCGCCGGCATAGTACACTGCATCATACACATTCAGGTCGGACGACGTGCCCGGCACGAAGGTTTTATATTCCGGCGGGCAGGGCAACTCTTTCTGGAGGGCCGGAAGCATAGCTACGAACTTGGCCAGATCCTTGCTGCGGGCTTCATCCTTCAGCAGGATAAACGACTCGTACGACGCCTTGGTTTCGCGGAACTTATCATCGTAAGTTTCAATAGGTCCTGTCACGAAGTCAATCTTGCTGTCCTTCATGTCCATCCATGCCAGGTCGCTAGCCAGATAATCATCTGTCTTGAATGCTTCGATACGCTTTTCAAGGTAGGTTTTCAGGCCCGGGTCTTCTGCCAGTGCCACCGCTTTCTCCAGCAAAGCACAGATGCGTTCTATTTCCGGAGCATAGGCTTCATGATACCATACACTCTTTAAAGAACCGTCTTCGTTGCGGCGGATAACCGTGTACCATGAGTCCTTGTTTTCATCCTCAAAGGCATTGAACTCGGCTTCGGTAATATCCAGCGGGTAATAGTTGCATACATCCGGTTTCTCACCATAACCAGCCAGGAAAGGCTTGTTATTGTCCAGACGGTCCCATGCGCCATAGTGAATCATAGCAAACTCTTTCGCATAGCTGTCGGTAATAGTATCAAGCAGGCTTTTATCACCGAATGTCTGCTTCCAGAAAAGGTCGTCGGTAATTTTCCCCACCTGGAAGAATATTCTCACCAACTCTTTTTCCTTGTCGCTCAAGTTATTCACAAGGTCAGACTTGAGTTCAACAGATGCATACTCCTCTACCTTTGCTTTCATCGGCGATTCCTTCTGCTGGCTGCTGCACGAACACAGGCTGGAAGCCATCGTGGCAACTCCCAACAAGGCTGCCGAAAAATTAATCATTCTTTTTCTCATACTTCATTGATTGTTTTGTTTGTTTGCGAAGATACGAAAAGTCCTCAATATCTCAGACATTCAGCGATATGGTTTTGCTTCTGCCTACACACCTTTCATACGGAGAAGCTGCAATAACCTGACTAGAATACCCCACTTCTTGTATGAGAATTTTCCATAAGCCTGTAATACTCGGCAAAAAAACTATAAATTTGCTATCGAGTTTAAAGCAAACCAATTGGAAGAAAAAACCAACTCAAAACAAGATAACATGAAAAAAGTAATTGTGATTTCAACCAGTCTGCGTGCTGGTTCCAACAGCGACATGCTGGCCGACAAATTCATGGAAGGTGCCCTCCAGGCAGGCCACGAAGTAGAAAAAATCTCACTCATCGGAAAAGATATACGTTTCTGTCGCGGATGCCTGGCTTGCCAGAAGCTGGGCAAGTGTGTGATTCAGGACGACGTGGACGCTATCATGCAGAAAGTGCTACACGCAGATGTCATCGTATGGGCTACCCCGATTTATTATTTCGAGATGAGCGGACAGATGAAGGTGCTCATCGACCGTATGAATGCATTGTATACTCTGGATTACCAGTTCCGCGATGTCTATATGCTGACCGTGGCAGCCGAAGAAGAGCCGGAGGTTCCCCAACGTGCCGAAGCGGGTCTCACGGGCTGGATTGACTGCTTCCCGAAGAGTCGCCTGGCCGGTACGCTTTTCTGCGGTGGAGTAGCTGATCCACGTGCTATCAGCGGACACAGTAAGTTGAATGAAGCTTATGAGATGGGCCTTCATTGCTGATTAGATAACATCTTTAAAACACCCCACAATGAACGAAGAAATTACCCTGCGCGAAGTGGCCGACTACCTGGACCACGTCGGCATCCAGTTCATGGCTACCATCGGACTAGATGGCAAACCGAAGGTACGTCCCATGCAATACATGGTGCTGGAAGATGAGAAACTGTGGTTCTGCACCAACTCAAAGAAGGAGGTCTATGCCGAATTACAGGCCAACCCTACTATAGAACTTTGCGGATGCAAGCTGGAAAAAGATGAAATTCAGACACCGTGGATTCGTTTCTCGGCCGAAGTGGTTTTCGAGGAACGTCAGGACATCCGCGATGCTATCATCGAGAAAAGCGCCATTGTCAATGCACTCTACAAGAATATGCGACAGAATCCCATCTTTAAAGTATTCTATCTGAAACATATCGACGGCTGGCTGACTAACTTAGGTAACGTGAAGGGACTGGAACATAAAGCAGAGTTTGCCAAGCCTGTGCATTTCAGGTTCTGATATCTGCCGTACCAAAAGCCGGTTCAATAACTCTTGTTCCGGAGCTCCAGCGTCACATCCATATAGCTACGCTTGCCTTCAATGTAGTCGGCATATAAAGTTTCCGCATCCTTACCTTTCAGGATGCGGCACTTGCCGCACGATTCACAATCGTGCAGGCACTTCCAGGCATCGAGCACATACGCCCTGCGAACTTCCTGGGTGGATTGTTCAATTGGAGGAGGTGTCATAGATTCTGTTTTGCTTCATACAATAATACGCAAATATATCAGTTTTGTTCATTATCTTACAAGGAAAAATCACCGTAACCATGAAACAAGAACTCCTACACTCCTGCCCCGAACTTATTGACTACATCAATGAAACGGGTTTCCTTCCCTTGCTAAGCATGGGCATTGCCGGATGGTCAGCCGAAGAAGTCGTAGACGAAGACTGCCAGTACACCCGTTTGCCCGATGGCGGATGGGAATGGCCGCTTTGGGAATGGAAAGGTGCCATCCTGCAAGAAAGCGGTTGCGCATACGGCAAGTTCTTCAAGGACAAAGCCGCATTCATCAGCCGCGAGTGGTGGCCCGACTTCTGCAATTACCGGCAGAGCATTTTTCCTTATCCGGAGGCGGGAAGCATTGAAGAAACCATCCTCGACGTACTAAGATGCGAAGGTAGCCTGATTACACGGGAACTGCGTGCGGCATGCGGATTTACAGGACCGAAAATGCGTAGCCGCTTCGATGCCTATCTCACCCGACTTGAAATGAGCGGCTACATTGTGACGGAAGATTTTATCTACCCCCTCGACCGTCACGGAAGGAAATATGGCTGGGGCTGGTCACTGCTCACCACGCCCGAACGTCTCTTTGGACGGGAGGCCTGCCATCCCGACCGCAGTCCGCAGGAATCACGCGAACGGATGCTCACCCAGTTCCGGAAGATACTGCCGCATGAGTCCGAAAAAACGTATGCAGCTTTGCTGAAATAAGTCTACAGAAACATCGTCAGCAACGGAATGCTCAGCACGGAAAGTAAGGTAGTAAGGAAGGTTCCTTCTGCCATGATGACCTCCCCTTTCTGATACTGGATACAGAACAGGGTGCCGTACGAAGCTACGGGCATGGCCGCCAACACCACATTGATATTGGCAATGGTTTCGTCCACCCGGCAAAGGCGCGAGAGATACAGGATAAGGAGTGGAACCAGCATCAGGCGCAAGGCCGACATCAAGTAGATGGCCGTATTGCCAAACATCCGGCGAATGGGTACACGGGCAATGGACGAGCCGATGATGAGCAGCGCAGCAGGCACGGTGACATTTCCCAACAGGACAAACGGGGTACTGATGACACGGGGAGGCACCCATCCGGTCACGACAATCAGAATGGAGAGGTACGACGCAATCATGGCCGGACAGTAGAGAGTACGCCAGTCAAAACGCATCTTTCCCTGACCGCCTGAAATAAACAGGGTACCGAACACAAAAATCAGCAACGTGCTGGGGAAATTAAGAATGCTGGCATAGAACACCGCACTGGCTCCGAAAATGGAAGCCACGATGGGATAGCCGATGAAACCCACATTACCGAATGCCAGCATGAAACTGTAAATACCGCGGTCGGACTGTTTGACGGGCAAATAGCGCGGAAGCAGAAAGGCTAACCCAATAAGCACCACGTAGGTAGCAAAACCTACCACGAGCAAAGGCAGAATCAGCTTCTTGTCGGGAAGCGTGTCGCCCATCACCGACGAAAGTATCAGACTGGGACACGTCACGTTGATAACCAGTCCCGAAAGTTTGCGGTCGAAATCCGCATCCATCATTTTCTTCTTACTCAGATAATAGCCGATGATTACCAGAATAAACAGGATAATCATCTGTGTAACGATTGCATCCATTGTTTCTTCTTACCTTAAAAAAAGTCGTGCAAAGATACAGATTTTTCTTTACTATTTCATGTTCACCATTAATCGGCTTTTCGTACATTTGCACCGCATTTTAAACGTATTGAATACACACCGGGCTATTTCTTTCGGGAGGTAGCCTTGTTTATATAGAACCACTTAAAAACGAAAGCAATGGAAACTTTTTATGACGTAGTAGCAGGCAATCAACTTGTATTGGTGGACTTCTTCGCCACCTGGTGTCAACCTTGTAAAATGATGCACCCGATTCTGAAACAGGTGAAAGACGTGCTGGGCGACCGCATCCGTATCATCAAGATTGATGTGGACACACACAGCGTATTGTCTCAGAAGTACCAGATTAAGTCCGTCCCCACCCTCATGCTGTTCCGCAACGGGGAAGTGCTCTGGAGAACCAGCGGCGTGATGCAGAAGGCCGAACTGCTCAGTACGATTGATCCGTTTCTGAGATAATAATCCGCACGAAAAACGACATCGCACAAAGTACAATAAAAAATGACGAGAAAAGAAAAAATCATATCTTTTGCCTGGCAACACTTACTGCTCTTCGTTGCCTTGTACATCATGACACTGGGAATTGCCGCCTGCGTAAAGAGCATGCTGGGAGCAAGCGTCATCAGTGTATTGCCCTATGTATTCCACAATGCGGGAACCGGCGGACTGACACCGTCACTGACCATCGGGCAATACACCTTCATCATGAATGCCCTGCTGGTAGTGGGGCAAGTGGGAGTACTCCGCCGGCACTTTGACCCGGTCCAACTGTTCCAGTTGCTCGTGGGTTTTGTATTCGGCATGTTAATCGACCTGAACCTCTACCTTCTTTCATGGCTGCAACCCGAAGCTATATGGGAGAAAGCCGTGGCCCAGCTGGCCGGATGCACCATCCTGGCAGCAGGCATTGCACTGGAGGTAAGATGCGGCAGCGTGACCATGCCTGGAGAAGGCTTTCCCGTCGCCATCAGCAAGGTGACAGGCATAGAATTTCCGAAGGTCAAGATTGTGGTAGACATTTCACTTGTGCTTCTCGGCATCGTCTTCTGCTACATATTCTTCGGAAAATGGCAATGGCACATCATCGGAGTAGGTACGCTGTTTGCCATGTATTATGTAGGATGGGCCGTACGTATTGCCAGCCACCATCTGAAATGGTTCGACCGTCTGCTTAAGTACCGTCCGGGATTCCGGAGATACATCTACGGACTGGCAAGATATATTTACAGAAAGTAGGCACACGGGAAGAATCTCCTCCGCCACAAGCGCAGGTTTGTCATTTAATAATTAATTTTGCACCCCGATTACACAATTACATCTACCCGCACATGAAAAAACTAAGCAAAAATGCCATTATCGGCTATCCGGCAGGAATTATCACCGGTATTACTTACGGATTGAATCCCTTATTTGCGGTTCCGCTGATGAAGAACGGTGCCGCCACTGAGTCCATACTTTTCTTCCGCTACGCTTTCGCGGTGCTGCTCTTAGGCCTGTTTCTGTTGCTCCGCAAACAGAGTTTCCGGGTTTCAGGAAAGCAAATCGGCGTATTGTTCGTCCTCGGACTGCTTTACACCTCCAGCAGCATCTTTCTTTTCGATGCATACGAATACATCGCTTCCGGACTGGCTACTACGCTGGTATTCCTTTACCCCGTCCTCGTGGCCATTATCATGGTGTTCCTGAAAGTCGTTCCCTCATGGCCGGTATGGCTTGCCATTGCCGCCACCTTCGGAGGTGTGCTCATCATGACACAAAGTGACGGTTCACAAACCATCAACCCCATCGGTGTGCTGCTCTCCATCGCCTCGGCATTGGTGTATGCACTCTTCATCGTCATTATCAACCGCAGCAAGGCCATTGCCGGCATATCCAACTCTCTCCTCACCTTCTATGCACTCATGGTAGGAGCCATTGTCTTTATCGGAAAAATCCTCAGTTCCGACACTGCAATTACGGCTGGAATCACTACCGGAGCAGACTGGCTTAACCTTGTGGGACTTGCCCTGCTGCCAACCATCGTTTCTACAGCCACTCTCGCCATTGCCTCCCGTAACATCGGGGCTACCAAGGCTTCTGTACTCGGCGTATTCGAACCCATCACCGCCATCATTGTAGGCACACTGATGTTTGGCGAACCGCTGACCACCAACATCATTGTCGGCATTTCCATTGCCATGGTAGCCGTCACATTCATGATTACCGTGACCAAGCGATAACGCATATAGAGCAAGTAAAGACATGAGAGACTTTGCCGCAATAGATTTTGAGACCGCCAACAACCAGCGCTCATCCGTATGCTCGGTGGGCGTGGTCGTGGTGCGCAACGGCGAGATAGCCGATACCTTTTATTCCCTCATCAATCCGGAACCGAATTATTACACATACTGGTGCTCACAGGTACACGGACTCACCCGTGAAGATACCGAAGACGCACCGGTTTTCCCCGCCGTATGGGCACAGATTGAGCCGTTGATAGAGGGACTGCCGCTCGTGGCACACAACCGTCCTTTCGATGAGAGCTGCCTGAAAGCCGTCTTCCGCGTCTATCAGATGGACTATCCTGACTATGAGTTTTATGACACTCTGTGCGTGGCACGCAGAGTATTTCCGGAGCTCCCCAACCACCAGTTGCACACCGTGGCCGCTGCCTGCGGATACCGTCTGGAAAATCATCACCACGCACTGGCCGATGCTGAAGCCTGCGCGTGGATAGCCAGAGAAATTCTGTAAACCGTCCCACAGAAAAATACGATTCAGAACAATATGCAGATGATTTTGACCTTTTAGAATGGACAGGCAAAAGCTAAATTTGCTTTGTAAAAGTTCAAAATTCTCATCTTATGAAAAACAGCAATGTAAAATCAAATGCCGAATTTATCGGAAAACTGATTGCAGATAACCGTACCTGGTCGTTTAAGGAACTGAAATCAGCAAGCAGTTTCTCAGATATGGAGTTAGCCTTAGCTTTAGGATGGCTTATGCACCAAAATCACATCCTTCTGAAAGAAGAAAATGAAGAAGTATGCTTTTCTCAAGACTTCAACCCTTATCAATATCTATAACCCTTTATGGATGACACATTCACGATAAGATTCGATTTATCCATAGGGTATATCAGCTATAAGTTCATCAAAAATGCAGACGATACTTACCACATTATCCGCACACAATACGTGATGAACTGCAAAAAGACACAAGGGTGGAAGCATGTCAGCCCGAAGGTAGTCGCTCAGCTAAAAAAGGAATTCCAGGGAAAATAAATTAGAAAGCACGGAAATCGCTCAAACGTTTCTGGTGCTTTTTATTTTGCCCGCCATGCACATAAAAACTGCCGGACAATCCTCCTTTCAACTCAGAATCTTGTCCGACAGTTTAACAAGTATGAATGACAAAAGACTGCTCTCCTACTTTCTTCTTACCGTCCTGTGTCTTGCAGGTATTGTGACACCTTCCTCATGTAGTCAATACACGCATCCGAATAGCGGTTGCGGCTCTTCTGATACAATCCCTGTGCATCAAGCAACTCCGACAGAGAGGTTATTCCGGACTTGTAATGGCTGGTCTGCATCCGAAGATTCTCTTCCGATTCCCTGACAGCCGACTCCGCCAGTGCAATCTGTTTGTACGACTCCGTCAGCAGGTTCCAGCTTTGCTGCATTTTCAGTTGCAGTTTCTCGCTTCCGTCCTGTTGCTGGCGTAGGGCTTTCTTCTCCTCCAGTCGGGAACGCTTGAACTTATGACTCCCTCCCCACCAGTCGGAAATAGGTACACTGACCGTAGCCATCATGATCCAATGGTTGCGGCTCTTGTCGAACATCAGGTCTTCGTATGCGTATGAAGCACCTATTCCTACCGTGGGAAGCTGTTGGCCCAGGGCGATTTTCCGCTTCAGTTCGTGCACCTTTACATTCTTCTCCAGCAACTTATAAGTGGACAGTGAAGCCAGTGCAGTGGAATGGTCCACCAGATACTCACCGGGAGCTTTTATGTCGGCATGCAGTTCGGGCACATCGATGAACTTGGCAGAATCCAGCGGGATGCCGATGTACTGACACAAGGCCATGCACGAAAGTTCCCGGCCATTCTCCACCTGCAACCTGGTACTCTGCAATTCATTCTGCTTCAGCTGCACGGTCAGCAGGTCATTCTGAGTTGTAAGTCCCATCTTCACGGCAAGACTTACATCCTTGTGCAGATTGTGCAGCAACGTATCAAGTACGTCAAGCGTCTTTTCGGCCTCTTTCAGAGAAACAATTTTCCAATAGTATGCTTCCGTCTCCAGTTCCACCTTATCCGCCGTCATGTCAAGCTGCAGGCGTGAAGCCTCCAAGGCTGTCCGGGCCAGTTTGTTGGAATTCACAATCTGTCCCCCCGCAAAAACAGGCTGCAAGGCAGACACCGTTACCAGATTTCCCTCTTCCAGCACACCGACTTCCGTCGGAGTTTCCAGTCCTAGAGGCGGTATAGGCGGTATGGTTCCTTTAACCAGATTCTCATCGGCCTTATACGTGACAGCCCCTGCCGATATCTTAGGGAAATACTTGGTAAAAGCCTCCTTCCTCGTCTGGCTGGCAGCTTCCACATCCATCCTGCCCGTCTGTATGTCCGCATTGTTCTTCAAGGCCAGTTCCTTGCAGGTTTCCAGTGTCAGCACCCGTTTTTCTTGTGCAGGAATCCCCTGCGAAGTTCCTGCAAGCAATGCGCTTAATAACAAAAATCTTATCTTCATATTCCGTTTGGTGTAATCATTGGTTTTCTAATTGGAGAACTCTTTTTCTTTTCTTGCTGCTTCCACTGAATATCATCCAGTAGCACACAGGGAGTACCGTCAGCAGAAACAGCATCGTAATCAGCGTTCCGAAGAAGATGACAGTTCCCATGGGCATCCAGAGTCCGCTGCCTCCTAAAATCATGGGGATAACTCCCATGGAAGCAGCCGCCGAAGTAAGGAATATAGGACGCATACGACGGGAAGCCGAATAATAAATGGCATCTTTCACGCACAGTCCCTTGTCCCTCAGTTCCTCGGCATAGTCCACCATGATGATTCCGTTGCGGACAATAATTCCCATCAGACTGGTGATACCCAGTACACAGGTCACTCCGAAGTCCAGCTGCATGGTCCACAGACCCACCGCCGTACCGAACACGCACAGTCCCATACTGCCGAAAATGAGCAGTGCAATGTTTACCCTGTGGAAATGCGCCAGCAGAATGAAGAAAATCATGAATGCAGCAATCTGCAAGGCCGTCATGATGGTAGGCATGTGGTCCTGATTCTCTTCCAGTTCTCCACCGTATTTGACTTTTATCCCGGCAGGAAGGTGCAAATCTTTCACCAGCTCGTCAACCTTGGCATTTACAGCCAGGGTATTGCAGCCCCTCACCGGTTCTCCCAGTATGGTAATGAGGTTTATTCCATTACGGCGGACTATCTGACCGTCTTTCCAGACAGGCACCACATGAGCAATCTGTCTCAAAGGTACATGGCTCAACCCGCCATACACCGGAATCTGCTCATTCATCAGGTCGGCATTGTCCGATTTGTCCGATCGGACACTTTTCACCACAACGGGGATATTGTAATCTCCCTCCCATACATGGGCCAGCGGCAGACCATTTCCATAACGCATGGCCAGCGTAGTTTCCAGCTGCATGTTGTTCACACCCAGCCGTGAAGCCTCATCTTCCTTGAGCCTTACTTCCGTGCCGGAAAGCGGTTCGTTGCGGTCGGTCCGCACATGCTGTATTTCGGGCATGCGTTTCATCAAGGCCGCCACTTGCTGTGCATAATATTTCAGAGAATCCAGGTTCTCTCCGCTCAGTCTCACCTCAATGGGATAAGTAGCCATACTGTATATCAGTTGCTTGAACTTAATGGTAGCCTCCGGAAAATAGTTTGTATACCGGGGAGCCAGTTCATCCAGTATCTCCACGGTCTCCTTAACCCCCTTTGTGTTCACAATAAACTGGGCAAAGTTACTTCCCGGTATCTGAGGAGCGTATGACGAATGGAATCGCGGCGAGTTACAGCCCTTGAATGAGGTGACAGACACCACCCGCTTGTCCTGCCGGATAATGCGTTCCAGGCTATCTGCTACCATGGCCGTCTTTTCAATGGAAGTGCCGGTCGGCAGGTAAATTTCCACGGCAAACTGATTCCGGTCGGCCGTCGGCAGCATGCTTTGAGGCTGATGGGCCAGCATAACTCCTCCCACCACGATAGAAGCTACTCCGACAGCAACCACCGTTTTAGGATAAGTAAAACACCAGGCAAGCACCTTGTCATAAAAGCGCTGCAAGGCATCGAGGAAAGAGAAGTGCTTTCCATCCTCCTGCTTCCTGACTATCGGCTTGCGGATAAAATAGAATTGCATGAAGGGTACCAGCAGTACAGCCACCAGCAAGGAGATGGCCAAAATCAGCGTAATGGCCCAGGGGAAGCTCAGCAGAAAGTCGTGCACCAATCCGACGGTTATCATCAGAAACGGGAAGAAAGTGATACTGATGGCCAGCGTAGCCGACAAGATGGACTTGAAGAAATGAATCGTACTGTCTATCGAAGCATGCCAGCGCGACATTCCCTCCGACAAGCGTTCCAGATAGCTGTCTATAATCACAATCGAATTGTCCACAATCATTCCCAAGGTAACAATCAGGGCTGCCAGCGTAACCGTATTAAGTTCCACCCCGAAGGCATGAAACAGTCCCAGCGAAATAAAGATGGTGATGGGAATGGTAGAAGCAGCCACCAGTGCCACCTTCATGGGCAAAAGCAGCATGACCACTATCACCACAGCCACAATGGCAATCATCAGCTCGCGCAGGAAATTCTGCACACTGTCGTCCACCACCACGCTCTGGTCGGTAATTCTGTAAATCCCCACATCCGGCGGCAAGGAACTTTTGTATTCATCCAGCGTTTTGTTCACCTCCTCACCCATCTTGACAATGTTCTGCCCTTTCTTCATCTCCACGCTGAGCAAAATACACTTCTTTCCGTTATTGGTAATATAGCTGTCAAAAGGAGCATATTCCTTTTTCACGTCAGCAATGTCCTTCAGGCGGATGTTGTTGCCCAGCGGATCAGTATACACGATGAGCTGCTGGATGTCGTAGACCGTATTCAGGGACTCGGCCACATAAATGGGATGGGTATACGAATCATCTTTCACCCTTCCGCCCGAAGTGGCAAATCCCTTCGTCAACAACTTGGCAGCCACCATCTGGTCATTCAGCGCATACTTCGACAGCTTGTCGTGGTTCAGCACCACCGAAATCTGTTCTTTCTGCATGCCATACACACTCATCCGCCCCACGCTCTTCACCGTGCGCAGCCTGTCCTGCAGGTCGTCCATATACTCCTTGAGTTCCCGATAAGTCTTATCCTGACTCTCCATAGTGATAAGCAGTGCAGACGTATCGCCAAAATCATCCAATACCTGCAAGGCAAGCACATTGGCTGGCAGCTGAGGCTTGAACGTGGAGATGCCATGCTTGAACTTACTCCAGAACTCATCCTTATTGTTCACCTCATCGTTCAGCTCCACCTGAATATACACTATCCCATCCCGGTTGGTCGAGAAAGTTTTCTCCTTCTTTACCTCCTTGTAGCTGAAAATATAATTCTCCAGCGGCTTCGTCACCCGCTCCACCATCTCCTCCGAAGTATTGCCGGGTGCCACTGCCACCACCAGTCCCTGACGGACCGTAAAATCCGGGAACTCATTCTTTCGCATCTCGGGAAGGCTGTATATTCCCAGTGCCACCAGACAGCATACCACCAGAATGACAATCTGGCGATAATGCATTGCCCATTCTACCGCATTTCGTTTTTTCCGACTCATTTTTCAATTACTTATTAGGGTTTTACAATGAAACGGCAGAACCTTCACACACTTTATGCTGTCCGGAGATAATGATTTCATCTCCACTTCCGATACCGGATTCCACCACGACTCCTCCCGACGTATATTCGCCACAGGTGATTATCCGCTTGCTGGCCCTTCCATTCTGATTCACCCACACAAACGTCTGATTCTGCTCGTCTATCTGCACAATGTGCGAAGGAAGCAGAATGGCCGATTTCTCCTGGTTGCTCATCACGCATACGTCTGTCACCATGCCGGGCAACAGTACATGCTTCCGGTTTTCTACCGCTATCTTTACCTCATACGAACGCGACAGCGGATTGGCCACAATGCCCTTTTCCATGACCCGGCCTTCAAGACACAGATTTTCTGCGGCAGGAATGCATACCAGCGCCTCATCCCCAACCTGAATGTCGGCTATATCCCCTTCCGGCACAGACACCTTTATCTTGACCTGCTGCATGGAAACAAGATCCACCACCGGTACACCCGGCGCCACATTTTGTCCTATTTCCACTTTTTTCCCGGCAATCACCCCCTCAAACGGTGCCGTCAGCTGGCAGTCCTTCAGGTTTTTCCGGGCCACCTCTTCCATCGCCTTTGCCTGCTGAAGCTTGCTCTGCATGTCCACCCATTTAATTTCGGGCAGACTCTTTTCCTCGTACAGCACCTTCAGCCTGTCGTATGCATCCTGTGCCTGGTCCAACGATGCCTTTGCCGCATGGTAGCTGCTGGTCAGTGTCGTAGCATCGATAGAGGCGATAGGCTGTCCCTTCACCACGCGGTCACCCGTTTTCACATACACCTTGCTCACCGTCCCCGGTACGGAGAAACTTAAAGAACTGCCGCTGGATTCCTCCACCGTGCCAGAATATCGCTTTTCAGCCGCCAGCGTACGGGACGACACTTGCAACGTCTTGACCTTTATTGTTTTTTCTTTCGCAGAATCGTCGTGTGATTCATCCTGACATCCGGCCACAATGATGGGCATGGCCAGACATGTAACAAAAAACTTACTGTTCATATACTTCATTATTAAAAGTTACTGATAATACTGATTCGATAGACTGTCTATGATTTTCGTTTGCAAATATCGGCTATCAGCCATCATAGAAAAAGGTCAATTTAAAGATGGAATTGTTCTTATTAATCAATAAAGTTGCACCGTGAGATTTTATAAAATATTTTTGCTCTCAAAACAGATAAAGATGAAAAAGATAGAATCCATATCCATCCAGCAACTGGATAACAGACAGTTTGTGCAGAACAGGCTGAAATCAGACATACTGTTGTCGGCCAACCTGGGGTTTGATGACACACTGTTCAAGCATCCGAGCCGGATGGATGCCTTTGCCGCCATCTTCTGCGTCAGCGGGAAGGCAGAAGTCCAGGTGAACCTCAAGAAATATACCCTTGAAAGCGGAACCATGGCGCTCCATGTACCGGAAAACATCATTCAAATCAACTCCTGCGAAAACCTGATCGTCTACCCCTTCATCATCTCGTCCGCATTCATACAAAAGCTGCACATCGAGACCAAGGACCTTATCAACCTCTACATGGCCGCCAAGACCGTGCCGGTATTCAGCCTGCAATATGCCGACATCCATATACTGGAGAAATACTACTACCTGATGGAAAGCATCCTCCAGTCGGAAACCGGCTATAAGGACAACATGACCATCGGACTGACCACCTCCTTTCTATACAAGGTATACGACATTCTGGTCAGAAAGCTAAAAGAAAAAGAATACGTAAGAAAAGTACCGGAACGCTGCGAAACGGTTTTCGAAGACTTCATCAAGGAACTGAACCTCTTCCACGGCACGGAACACTCCTTGTCATTCTTTGCCCGAAGACTAAACTTCACCCCCAATTACCTTTCCTCCAGGGTGAAAGAGTACAGCGGACGGACGGCTACCGAATGGATTGAAGAATCTGTCATCCTTGAAGCCAAAACCATGCTCAAGCACACCGACCTGACGATTCAGGAAATTGCCTACAAACTGAATTTCCCTACACAAACCTTCTTCGGGAAATACTTCAAGCGCATCACCGGCCTGTCGCCCAAACAATACCGCACCTCCTGACCAACGGCTGATTTGTCGTACTCCCTTCATGGCTTTTCTACACAAAACCTGTAACTTTGCCTGCACAATTAATCCCTAACACCACACTCATGCAAATCCTGCTCGCCATCGATTCCTTTAAAGGCTGCCTTTCTTCCGAAGAAGTGGAAGCCGCCTTCTCGCAGGCCCTCACCGCCCGCGGGGCAGAAGTCCGTTCCCTCCCCATGTCCGACGGAGGCGAAGGGATGCTTCCGGCCTTTATCACCGCCCTCCACGGGCAACTTCTCCAAGCGAAAGTACACGACCCGCTGATGCGTCCCGTCACCGCTTGCTACGGCATTACTCCCGATGGAACCGCCGTCATTGAAACTGCGCAAGCCTGCGGACTGACGTACCTGTCTGCCGAGGAACGCAATCCGTTAGTGGCCACCACCTACGGCGTAGGTGAACTCGTGGCACACGCCGTACGGCACGGATGCCGGCGCTTCCTCATCGGACTGGGCGGAAGCGGTACGAGCGATGCCGGAAAAGGCATGCTTCAGGGTCTCACCGACTCCCTGACTCCCGGCGGCACGATAGAAGACGTGTTGAACGATTCCCTGTCCGACTGCCACTTCATACTGGCCAGCGACGTACGCAATCCGCTCTACGGGCCCGAAGGCGCCGCCCGCATCTTTTCCCCACAGAAAGGAGCCACTCCCGAGATGGTGGAAGAACTGGACCGACGCGCCCGTCAGTTCGCCGAAGAATCTGCCCGACGCATGGGCAGAGACGCATCCTTCCAACCCGGTGCCGGAGCTGCCGGCGGACTGGGATACGCCTTCCTGCAATATCTTCAGGCTACCACCCAATCGGGTGCCGACCTCCTGCTCGACCTCTGCGAATTCGACACCCTCCTGACACATACCGACCTCGTCATTACCGGCGAAGGACATGCCGACCGTCAGACACTCATGGGCAAGCTTCCCGAGCGGGTGATGCGGCGGGCACAGGCACATCAGGTTCCCGTCTGGCTGGTAGCCGGAAAAGCCAGCGATGCCGAGTCCCTGCTGAATGCCGGATTCAGTCGGGTGGACAGCCTTACCCCCGACGGTATGCCCCTTGCAGAAGCCATCCGTCCGGAAGTCGCCCGGGAGAATATCCGCCAGTGGGTAGAAACCGTATGGAATCAGCTGAAAAAGTAGTATCTTTATCCCCCAAATACACACCCAACCCGTAAAAACATGAAAGCTTATTCATTACTATATCTGTCGCTGTTTTCCTTTGTAACAATCTCTGCATGCAAGCCATCCCGTACAGCTCAGACGGAAAAAATGAAAGAAATGGAAAAGAAAGAGCTCAAAATGCTCGAGGATTCCCAGGCAAAATCAGAAGAGGAAGCACTAGAAATTTCTTTCGGCCCCTCCCATGAAGGCCTGGTCAACTGGGTACTTTCTGATACCGCCACCTTCTCCTATCCTTTCACCCGAAGTATCGAAAAGGAATACGTCACCATCGCCACTTCAGACGACAAATGCCTGCGCATCTATTCATGGAATACGGGCGAAGGCGGAACCATGATCTGCTGGGGTAACCTCATCCAGTACAGAAGCGGAACGGAAATAAAAGCTGTCCACCAGTCGCTCGACATGCAACTGCACCCCGACAGCGAGCATGATGAAATGGACTACGGCAGCTACATCGATACCATCTATACCTATCCCTGTACAGACGGCAGCAAACTGTACATCGCCGACGATTATTTCAGAATATCCGGTAACTATTCCACCAATTCCTTGGTAGCCATGCGGATAAAAGACGGGAACCTCGTCAGCGCCCCTTGCTTCGTACGCCACGGTAAGCGCACAGACACCGTAGGCTTGGAACACACCGCAGCCGACTGGTACTTCCTTGCGAATCTGGGCGAAGGATGGGACTGGCTCTTCCAATTCGACCCAAAAGCACAAAACCTGTACGTGGCCACTACAGACAGCATGAGCAGCATTACCGACCGGTACGACATCTACCATTTCAATGGTACGGACTTCGTCTATCAGAAAACCGGAGCTCCTTTCTGGCTGCATCCCCAGTTGCATCACTACCAGCGTCTGGAACTATTTTTTAGAACGAAAGATTACATCATCCGCATCGACAAGCTGGACGAAGAAACCATGCGATATGCTTCCTGGAAAAGCACACAGCAGATGTCAGATACTCCCGAACTGGTGCTGACCGGCAGCTACGTAGAAAAGGACAACACCTTCCTCTTCTCAAAAGGCAGCTACCGCTATGTAGTGACCATGGGCGATAAAGCCACCCTGAAAGTGCAGCACAACGGAAAAACGATTCTGCAACAAACGCAAGAAGCAGAAGAATAGAAGTACATCTGCCCTGACATCATAAGGCAAACAACCGGGGCCGGCGGCACAACCTGTTACAGTTGTCCGGCAAGGCCCCATTAGAAAACACAACGTCCTCCATCTTCATCACTCCCCAAGCTTCGTGAGCATGCCCAAACAGATGATAGCGTGGCTTTACTTCCAGTACCCGTCGGCGAAGCGGTGCATTCCCCCAATGCGTTCCGGCCGACTTGTCCAGCAACATCACCGGAGGCTCGTGCGTAAGGAGCACATCCACCCCGTCAGGAATCAAACTTTCCGGATGATTGTAAGCCAGGCCGAAGAACCTCACTCCGTCGATCACGCACCCACGGTCTTGCAGAAAGTGCATCCCGTCGGGCAGGTCCTCAATCCCCTCCGCATCCCAGAGGCACAAATCATGATTCCCTGTCACAAATAGCTTATGAGGATACGGAAGTCCCGCAAACCAGTTCAGGAAGTCAAGTACCTCCTCTTCCGTTCCGTTTTCTGTAAAATCTCCGCAATGCACCACCACATCTGCCTCCGGAAGTTCCGTCAGCCGCGCGTGCTGATTATGCGTATCTGATAATTGAAGAATTCTCATTGAATTGAAATATGAATGTTATCAGTTTCTGTTTCACCCTCTCCAAACACCTTATAATCGGAAAGACCCAATTCCTCATACCTATGGCCTGCTTCCTTATGAATAGGAATGACCCCTATCCGAGGTTTTACAGTCTGGCATACCTCTCTTAAAGTCTGTACATCGGCATGACCGCTTGTGTGAAAACCATCTTTTACTCCATCATATATCCTGCCCGGAAAAAGGCTGCGAATGCGAATTACCTCCTCATTCGCACTTTCTGAATCTGGCTCTGCGTACCCGCTCCACATGGAATAAATCAACCAAGGCTGCTCGTCATTATACACATCCAGCATTCCTTTAATCAGCCTGAAACTACTTGCACGGACAGGAATGAGAAATCCCATAGACTGAAGCCTGTTTTTAACCTTCTTCGTCCGATAATTAATCAACTCAAACGCATCGAACCGAAAGCAGTCCGACTTTTTCCCTGCATACCTCGTAAAAATATCCAATACGCTTTTCTGGTATTTATCCACAATAAATATGCGTTTCGTCTCTTTACAGGCCTGATGAAACGCTGCCAAGCGTTCCAAGTCCGTTGAAGAACAAAGAGCAAATACATACTTGTGCATACGTAAAGCCTGAATCACATGACGGGTTATCTCACCTTCCGTGAGCACATGCTCTTGCTTCCGGCCAAGCATTGTGCCTTCGGTAATAAGCACATCTACGTTTCCAATCCATATTTCTAATGTAGGAAACAATCCTTTCCCCAAGAAGCCATGTCCGCGGAAATCGCCTGTGTGCAATATTCTCTTCCCTTCACATTCAATCAGCAACATATACGCATCGAAAGCTGAATGGCTTACAAAATACGGTGTAACAAATATCTTGCCTTTGCCAGATACATCCATGCGTCTGGCCGTATGGTAAGTATGCATTCTTTTCACCGCTTCCACCAGCTTTGTGTAATCGCCGTGAGCCATCAAGGCCTCATACTTACCAAGCAACACTTCTTTAGCGCCTGGACCAAGGTATTGCGGCACATGAGCCGGAACCAAGTGATGCAGCCCGATGTGGTCACCATGATAATGCGTATAGAACACCGCATCTGCCCCTTCAGTAATTTCTGACACTTGTTCGGCTGTCAGTTCCACCTTGCCCGTTCCAGGAAGATTGCTCCCCAAATCAATCAGCACCTTACAGTCTTCCGTTGATATTTCAGTAATGCATCCTCCTATCTGGTTGACTCCCCGATGAATTGTGATGTTCATAGCTTCAAAAGCGGTTTCTGTTCGTCACTGATACAGATACACGGCTGTCCGATTTCGTCACACGCACTCTTGAAACGATCCATCTCCGGGCCCGCGTATGTCAGATAAAATTCAGGCTTCTCAACCGGAATTTTTACACCTTCAAGTTCTTTCGGCAAAATTCCAAACTCTACCTTTGCCGACAACACACCTTCCATTTCCTGCACAAATTCACGATACCCTCTGTCGCTTCCTAAGGTATCCTTAAACTTGTTAATATGGTCCTGCACGCCAGATTTCGTATTTTTATTAAAAGAGCCATCCCCTTGCAGCCCCGTAGCCCCTATTCCCTTTTTCAGTTCAATGACAGCCAGCCGATAATTCTTTCCTGGCTGTACGGCAATGAGGTCAAAGCGAGGATGAGAATATGCATTCGAATGATAGCTGACACTTTCATCGTCCGTAACCGAAAACTCAATATCTATCACAATGAAATCAGTCTCTTCCCCTTTCCTGTTACACACCGATATTTTCTGTTGCAGCAATCTTTCTTCATGCACCCCATTCGACTCTTCCAACAATGCCTGACTCCATTTATCCATCACCTTTCCTGCCTCCTTAAAATATGCTTCCGGAGTTTCAATCTTCATCAATCCATCACTTTTTGCTTTCAAATCCGCAAAGACCTTTTTAGCCTCGGCCACAGACAAGCATTGTTCTTTCCCAATCTTTCTTTTACGGAGCTCTGTCTGTTCGTCATTAGCCATGAATTCCATCCAGGTTCTGGGAATATTCTGATGCTCTTTTTTGAGATAAAAATAGTTAGAATCAAAATTCTTTGTCCGTGAAGTAATTTTTAATATCCGCCCTCCTTTGTAATAAACATGCACCTCATTACCTCTCAAGTGGACATCAAGTTTTTCATCTATCGGTACCTCAGGATTGTTGACTGTGTCATTCGCATAGGCTATAAACCCAGCCCATCTGCCTTTGTCCTTCCAAATACGGTGGTTCTTAAACTCACCTCGTCTAATATATGCCATAATTTCAATATTTTACGATGATATCATTTATATCTTTTCCACGTAGCACAAACCCGCTTCAGCAGACTATCCTTCAACTCCTGCGGTTCACGCACCTCCTGCAGGAATCTCCTTTAGCAAAATCCGGCCTTTCATGTTCCGACCCGCATCAATCATGTTCGATACGGTGAATGAATTCAATTCAGGAGAAGATACATAATATTCACAAGTTGACAAATCACACACTTTATCTCCACACCAAACAATTCGGCAATCGCCTCCCTATGCACATGAAACATTCGCTTGGCAAGCGGATTTCCCTCTCCCATGCAACTATGCTTCCAACGGTCAGCAATCTTCTCAAAAGTCTACTTACAACCTAGCCACCAATGTCTTTTCGTTTACAATAGACACACCATTAGTCGAGAAAAAGCGAATTTTATACTTCTGATGTAATCTTTTGTATTCTGTGACATCATCAAAAATAGTTTGATTAAATGACACCTTATTCTTTCTAGGAAACGATATTATCCCATAAACACGCTGGTTTTCAATAATACCTTTATCCCTAAATATTTGCACTGTAGATATAATCTGAGTCTTTACTTTATCTTTATATACAGATATATTTTTTGACTTACAATCTTTTATCTCTACAAAAGCCATACCTATATTTTCCCGCTCACTTTCAGGGAATAACACACATTCGCAATGTGACAAATCTTTTCCTTTCTCATCTTTAAACTGATGATCATCAAAAATATTACAGACCACCGACAATTGTGCGGAATTTTCAAAAACCAGGCAATCCATATCCGTAGTACTATCAGGAACTTGCGGTATGATTTCATGAAATTCCACTTTCCTGCTGCTATTTGTTCTTTCAGTAAAATCAGCAATATACAGTTTAGAGGCAGTACTACTACAAAAGACTGATTGCGGATAAACGACCTGTATTTTACTCTTCATCTTCGTAGTAATTTAAAAGTTCCAAATACTCCTCTGAATTCTTCTTATATGCCTTATTTAAATAATTGTCCTCAATTATACCATCTTCATCTTGTACACAGCGAAGAGTTCCACTATCCAATTCAAAGACAGACACCAATTTGGGGTTAATCCATGCCGAATGAGAAGCAAAATCAAAAACTTCCTCTTCTGGAATATTATCTCTTACCAACCCTCCCATCATACAATTATTAAGGGCAAACAATATATATGGACTATGTGTGGTAATAATAGCAGCATGTTTCTTATCATTCTGCATAATTTCCAGCAACCAATAAACAAATTCCTGTTGTGTATCTGGGAAAAGATTCTGCTCAGGCTCTTCTATAAACAACTGAGTATAATGATAATTAAACAACCGCTCCATAACGTGAACAGCCTCATATATATTATGAGACAAATCTTCTGGTGACAAATCCGAAAGCTTGTTTATTGCCTTTACATCATAACTCTCAAGCATTTTAAACATAGAAATCAATAGATTGGAATGTTTCTTGAAGTTACTGATATTTTCTCCATCAGCAATTCTATTGGCCACCATAATCATTTCATTAGCGAAATCCTTTTTCGCCATTTCTTTTGACGGAGACAACGCCCTTTGCTTCTGATACAGATTTGATAACATATATATTATCGTCTGGTATAATGGCAATACAGATTGAACACCACTCGATGCATTCGTAAGCAATAACTTTGCTCCATTGTCAAATATATAGTCCTTGTCATTAATATTTTCATAAGAAACTTTCCTGCTAAGAAGATTTGAAATATCAAGTTTCTTAATATCTTCTTTAGCTTCCGACCAGTCATAGGCAAAATAAAGTAACACATTGTTTCCTTCATTATACTTGCTAAAATTAGGTACTCCAGCCACAAAGTTACGTTCCGAAGGGATATAACATATTTTGGGATAAGAGAATACCATTTTATCATTTAACTTAATAGTAGTCTTCTTTGAGCTATGAGTATAAGTTATAGTCATAGCCTCTCCCTCATACTTTATACTCGCATTTTTGTGAAAATATCCATCCAGTTTATGATATTCTACAAGAGAATCATAAAATACGCCCTGTTTTTGGTAATTTTCCAGCTGTTTATCATTCAAGAAACAAGTCTTCTCTACCCACTGACAGTGGCAAAGTATTTTAGATATAGTACTCTTTCCTGACGATTGAGGTCCCATAAAAACATTTATTCTGTTCACCTCAAATTCTACAAGCTTTATCGCTCCTATATTCTTTATTGTAAGTTTTTGCATACCTTTTTCCCTTATTTAATGTGTATCTTGCGCTTAAATAAAAAATTGAAGAACATCTTTTCCTATTTTAAATTGGAAACCTCTTATAAATAGAATTACACACTTATATTTTAATAAAATCCTATTTACAAATATACACATTCTTTTGATAGTTATTTAGATGTTCAATAATAAAACAACATTATAACTATGACAAGTTTATCAATAAAATCCTACATGAATCATAGAACGCCACACAAGTAGCCGTCTCACAAATAATTTCCACTCTTCGCGACAGACGGCAGAAAGGACAAACCTCCCCTTCCTTCCGGGGCAGCGTACAGACCCTTCTATCTGTATAACCTTATTCCAATAACGATGCTGGTTTGCCAGAGAACTCCTGCTTCCCGGCCTGATTAGCTTACTGGAAATAGCCGGCACATTGGGATTCCTCACTTACAAGAACTGCATCAAGTTCCGATAAGTAAAATCCATCAGAATCTTGTAATACGTATGCAGATATTCATCCCACACTAGATTAAGTTCGATATAAAAATCCGCTTTCTCTTTATAGATAGAATAAAGACATCCGTTTTCAAGACTTTGAAAACGCCTTCAATCACTATTAAAAACAGCTACACATTTTCTTCTCAATCTATCTAGTTCTTCAAGTTTTACAGGATTCTTCTTCAGATTAAGTAAAGGTAGATACTTAGCAATCAAAGACTTCTCTGTTTCCTCAAGATTATCAGAATGAGCAATGAAGTTTACCTCTAAATTTTCCTCAATCCATCCCATTATTTCTTTAGAATCATGTTCCGAAAACTTATAGTTATATCTATTAGACACCCCTTTTCCTTTTAAAGAGCCTATTTCCGGCAAATACCCTAACACAGCTCCCAAAGAGCGGAAAAACGTTCCGTGACCTTTTGAATGTAGTTCATTACCCCATAATCTTTTTTTCAATGAATCTTCAGAAATGCCGATATACAAAATATTATGTTTTCTCTCATACAATACCTTGCTGAACACTTGCGGTAGTTTATTTATATCCTTGATTTTAATAACGTAAATGCCAGGCATATTAGGAATATCTAAGGTATCCAACTGTTTTACACTACGAAATTTTGAGGAATCCATTAATTGTTCAATAGATATTTTAGACAGTGAAGCTTTTACATGCTCTTTCTTATTTACTTTCTTCTCACAGCTTTTCCCGGAATGCAAAATAAACCACTTTCCGTTACTAAGTTTATAAGCATGTTTTATATATCCTCTCCTTAATCTATACCTCAATGACTTACCATGCGAATCATTAAGTATTCCCACTTTATTAAGTATTTCAGCAGCCTCAACTGGCGTTAATGCATCTATACCACTTATTTCGATATATTTATCCAAAACAGATATAATCAATTCACTATTTTTCATAACTCTATATTCTGATTGGTAGCACTTGATATCTCTATTTTCTAATCCTCATCATAAAAGTCTTGCTTATTTATTAGTCTATCGGGTTTTATTGGGGGTTGGTTATCCCTAATTATCCATTATTGCATCCAGCATCCCAGAACACTTATCCACCTCAAGTTTATGCTCTGAATAAAACTCAACACATTTATTAAATGTCACATTCAAAAGAGTATTTCCTAAATTCCATAAAAAATTGTTCATCTCCTCATGTTCAAAATATGTGTCTGGTATATAGTCAACAAACTCAGCCCCCGATACTGCATCTATCCCCTTCCTACACCTGAACATATCAACAATAAGCCTGTTTTTTAGACAATCAAAGTATTCTGCAAATTGGTTTACTTTCATTTCTTCAATAGAGATAAAAGTTTTCACAATCCCACACTTCTCACTTATCCAGTCACCAAAAACCATACCATTATAGCAAAATCCCCTTATAAAATCTTCCCTGCTTCTTTTGTATATCGAAAAACGATTGTTCAATATATAGAATATTTTCCTTATGTCTTTATTAGATATTTGAATATCAGCAGTCAATGATTTAAGATATCTTTCCTGGTATCTTTCAAAAAAATGGACCGGAAAGAATAAAACTAAATCTTTTAATAAAGAAGCTGTCCACACCCCACCTTCATAATGGAAAAATACTATAAAGACCGGCTCTACTATTTTAGTTTCCTTTTTCGACCATACACTGTATAAAATATTCCATTCATTATATCTTTTAGTCTTTATAGCAGTCTCCCAAATCCATGGGTACTTGGGCTGGTTCAAGCACATACGCTTAAATTTATTTTCAAACCTATGCCACCTGTCATGTACCTCATGGAAGTCAGCCAAAATTTCTTTAGCAATCTCTTCCAAAGTCATAGTTGAAGTAATCATAAACCATCATTTTATTTATCTATTACCATTAGACAATGGTATGCACCTCTAATCTAAACCTTAATTATATTCTTTTATTCTTCCAAATTATATAATCCTTCAATAGAGCATTATTTATCTCTGTTTGGCTTTTAGATTTATAATTATCCATACATACCAAAGACACATTGGGTATATCAGTTATAGTAGATGATATATTATTATGACTTCCATATACAATAACCTGCCAAAATACATTCTCTCTATTCTTCATATATTGAATAGAATTTTGTATAGATTTTAAATCATCATCAGTAAATATAATCACCAAAGAATTATCCAATATAGAATTATCTGCTTTTTTTACAAACGAATTCAGATTTGTTCCACTACCCTCACATTGAACATTTTTGATAACATCTATATTCTGCAATCCAACCATTCCAACAAACTCTGATTTATTGCCAAACTTCCATAAAGAATATTCCTTTGAGTTAGAAACAGCCAAAGATGCAGATAATACCTTTTTTGATATATTATGAACATGACCAGCCGTATATAAGCTTTTCATAGAACCGGATACATCAAGTACAAAAAACAAAGATGACGCTTTTATTTTCTCAATCTTTTCATTTCTTGGTAATTCAAATGCTGATACACCTTTTGAATTAGCTACAGCATGATAAACCTTGATATTAGATTTATTAGTTGAATCTACACTTTTATTTTGAACCTTAGTTTCAACCTCTGTTGCACTATCTTCATGATTATTTCCAATTCCATCTGAAGATTCAATTATATCAATAACATCTGAAATTGCATCATCCCGTCCATCAAGCAAATCAAAGTTATGTTCATAATCAATATCTGCATTAGGGTTTATTTTTCTGAAATATTCAGGGTTCAAACGTGAAGCTCTATGCAAAACCGTTATTTTGTCTCTTTCATCAGAAACTTCATGTGCAGCCTTATCAAGTTCCTCTGTTATATATTGTTTGAAAGCACTTCTGTCATACTCAGGTCTTTCTGGAACATTATCAGGCATTTTATCGATATCCTTATGTTCTGCTTGTTGCAATATTCGTTCAAACTCATCATTAAAAGCAGAAATTATGTTCACATCATTTCTAATGATCATAATATTCTCATAATTAGAACCGGAAAAACGAGTCCAGTTATAAGAACCATTAATAACAGTTTTATCATCTATTATACAAAACTTATGATGCAATAAATGAGGATATTCTACAAGATAAAACCGAACAGACTCCTTAGAAATAAGTTCATTGAAATTCAGACAATATCCACCGTTATTAATCAAATCATTATTTATAACTATTTCAACATCAACCCCTTTGTCAGCCAACTCGTTTACAGTCTTAAACAAGGCATAATTAGTGAACCATGAAACAGCAATTCTTATGCTGCGACCAGCATCAAACAATTCACTTTGTATTTTTGATAAAATATCACCAAAGTATGATTCAACTACAATTCTATTCTTTATAGGTAACAATTTACTTTCCAGGCATAACGTTTCTATATTTAATAACGGAATGAAAGATATATCATTATGAACTTTATCATTTGTAATAAAATTATCTAAAGAAGGTACATTTCCATATTCCAGGACAGATTTACCTAAAATCCTTAACCTATATTTACTCTCCCAAGACTCACATATCGCAGTTTCCAGATATGGTATTATAGGAGGATTAAACCTGTTATTATATGCTATCAATGACAAAGCCTCATCATATTCTTCATCTGTAGAAACATTCAGATAATTATAAGACAAGTCCTGAATAATATTTTTCAGATATTCACGGTCTGCTTTATAAATTGAATTTACCACACTCTCCAAACGGAATTTATATTCATCTACTGACACTAATTCCTCCTTATCATCCACTATATTACTTTCAAGATTCATCTCTATTATATTATTAAATAGAGACCAAGGGATAGCATTTTCATAAATACATTTTGTGCCCTTAGGAATCATTAATATAGAGTTTTCACTCATCCCTTTAAAAGCATCGATATTTAATTTGATGGGAGCAAATGAGAAGAATTTTATTATTTGAGTATCTGATGTATCCACAAATGCCCTTTGAGCAATATCCTTCAGACAAGAAAACAATTCAAAAACATCAGTAGCTTTTTCATCATAAAAAGCTTCTACACCAATTGTTTCAACATATTTAAGGCTCACAATTTTAGGCAATGATTCATCAACCCCACGTACATCAAAAGCTCCATCTCCAATAGACGTAATCCTTTCTAAAAAATCTATTAAAGGCAATTCTGCTAAATAAAAACAATCATTTGGTAAAGTTGTTACACCTTTAGGGAACTTGAATAAACTTTTAACTTTCACACAACTAAAACAAGATTCACCTAAGTTTAAAACACTGTTAGGTATAATAAGCTTATCAATATAGACACCACTAAAAGCATAATCACCTATTGAAACAACAGATGTTGGAATTATTATTGATGTAAGTTTCTTATTATCATAAAAACAATAATTACCTATCTTTCTTACAGTATCAGGTATTATAACCTTACCAACCTTCCCATTGGGACAATATAGTATTTCTGTAATATCATTATTATATAAAATACCATCAATAACTTTATATGCAGTATTGTCTTTATGCAATTGTATTTCTGTTATCTTATCACACAGCAAAAGATTATCTACAGGAAAATCCTTAATCAATGGTGGTATAGTTATAGCATTAAGAGTTTTAGGAAAATTATTATGACCTATTTCCTCTAAAGTGTCAGGCAACGTCAATGAAGTAATATTAGATTTTTCAAAACAATGATTACCTATTTTCTTTAATTGTGAAGGAATTGAAACTACAGATACAGATTCTTTATTAAAACAATTATCTGCAAACTCTATAATTCTATCATCTATTGAACTATACCTATCATCATAACTTGGATATGTTTCCCTAGCTTCACATGAAGAAATAACACCAAAACCAATAATACTATGATATCTATAGTCATTAGACGTATTATTGATTCTTATCCAATCATTGAAATTATCCGTAACATTAGGACCACATTTTATAGTATTTTTGTAAGACATAATTCTTATCTCTCTGTTCTTTTCGTTAAACGGTCTGTCATAAATGATTATTCAGTCACAAAGCTTTTTATTGGAATCAGCTGCGGATAATAACTAGTCTTTGGTTTTTTGGTTATTGGCAACAAATTCAGTTTTCCAGAATCAACAGCAACATCCATATTAAGTTTGTAAATCAGATATAAATCTGCATCTTTTTTAGTCGTAACCACATCCTGCATCTTAATCTTAGACCCAGGAACCAATGTTGGACCTTCACCATCAAAAAGAAACACTTCATAACGGTTACTTTTATTATGAATCAATAAGTACCGCGCTTTTGTAAACCCTTCTACCAAACTTAGTGTAGCTCCGCTCATTTGTAAAGCTACACCAACTGTTCTTGTTCGCTTTAACACCGATATAGCACTATCAAAATTTACCCCTTCTTTCACAATGCAAAGAGCAAGTTCTGCGATATCTGTACTATATTCCACAATAGGCTGAACTTCAGGAAGAACTTCGTTTGGATCCTGACCTAAACGGCATTCTTCCACATAAAATGCAGTACGTAACATTTCTATTAACTCCTGATTTGTTTTTATAAATTCTTGCTTTTTATCAAGAGCCAATGAGTATACGGTCTCATCTGTATAAGGTGTATACAGCTTACCTATTAACTCCTTAAAATGCTGCTTTATATATTCTTCTCCATTTATGTGTACCTTAGCACGCATGGCATAGAAACTGTAATCCTGCTGTAACCATTCTTGTATCTCCTTGCGGAACATACTTCTCACTTTCTGCTTCCATTTATTCTTTTGACTTCTATCATCACGGGCATAAAGTGAGAGTACATAAAGAAAATTTACATCATAGTGAAAAAGAAGCAGTGTATCCCTGTCAAACAAGCGATTTTCATAATGTATTTTCTTATGTCTCTTATTTTCTCGATGAGTCTGCACAATACCGTCATCTGTATAGTCGAATTTTTCATTCATCATTGCAGAAACAAAGAAATTCGGAATAATATTATATCCTTCAGTTATGTCATCTCGTAATCTGACTCCAGATTCCGGCTCTTTCTTATCCAAAAATATATCAAGATTCCATTGAATTACATTACGTGCGTAAGTATATTGTTTATAAATGGATTCAGAATCGAGTTCATGTCCCATTTTATAATACTTACTATCACCAATATAATATGTCTGCTTATCTTCATTATCAATCAGGCTCTGCGCTGTAAACAAGTGATCAACTACCTTACCATCCTCTTGCTTCTTATCCATGCCATCAGGTAACGGTTTATCTCCAATAAGTTCATCTATTATAGTTTCGAAGACTATATAGAAGTTCTTAACCAATAGATATTCTTTATGTTCTGTTGATACACGCAAGTGACGAGATTCATCAAAAAAAGCAAAGCATAATTCCCAAAGTTCTATAGCCTTATCAGAAAAATACTTATACTTTATCTGGCGTAGTCGTGTACAACCATATCCATTCAGATAAGCTTCAAATCTTTGCCCTTTAATAAGTGAGAATTGGACACAGATATTCTTAGCAAAACCATACTTATCCCCAATATAATTTAATATTGAAAAGAATATGACAAGTAGTTCTTCATCAAAATTTATTTGACGCTTCTTATTTGCCGGATTCAAATAAATCGGAGAATTTTCCTGAATTATAGCAGGTTGCTTAGCTATAGTCCGAGTCCAATTAATCTTGTTCAACCCACTATGCATATTCTTCACAATATAGAAGAAAAAACTTTGATTCTCTTTTGCAAACCTGATAAGTGTAAGCAGAATATCCAGATATGTATTGCTCCTCCTGAAACGCCCACTTCCTACTTGCTGTATTCTTTTATGATATACTATTCCAGTATCGGATTGTTTATCATTCTTATATACAACAATTGCACGATATATCCAAACTGCAAACTTATAAACAAAATCACGCTCTTCTTTTGTAAGCGGATTATGTTCATCTAAATTAAGTATTTCTTCAGGACGATATTTACCAAAAACCAAATTTGCCTTTTTCGAGTCTTTTGACTTATCATCCATCAATAAAACCTTTGGAAGAATAAACACACAGTCACGTTGTAAGGTATTATAATAATACCCTACATAATGAACAGACACCTTGCCCTCAACATTCTCCATAGCATCGATGCCATAGAGAGTATCCTTCACGTCAGTGACGCTATATTTATATTCTTCTATAAGTATTCTCATTCCCTAATTTTCTCTATATGAATACCTAAATCACTTTCATTTACTTTATTTACAAAATCTAGTATTCTCTCAGGATTAAATTGATTTGAAACATACACTATTGTACCGTCACTTAATGTATGAATCTTTGACTTATCAGCCAACTTTTGATCTTTAGAATCTGCAGTTCTTTCCTTATATTGAGTTTCTGTTTCAATCAAATTAGGAATTTTAACTCCTAAAGACAACCACCTAGAAACGACATCACTACTTGACAAACTAGGATTTTCAGAACAGAACATTTTAATGGCCTCAAAAGGAGCCCGGCATTTTCCATAACTTCCAATACCATTTATTGAATACCTTGAAGTATCAGTATATCCTTTATCATCAACTTCATTAATATCAGAATCAGCACTCTCAGCGTCTTTATTAACCTCACTAACAATTCTCACATCAAGATTCTTCAGGAAAAATTCAACCTTTTCTTCAGCAACTTTAGATTCATGTCCTTCCGATTTATAGAATTTATCAAATGTCAACTTGCATTCTTGTCCTTCAGGATCTTTTTCATCATTAAAAATTTCATTATTAAACTCATAATCTTTGAATACATCATTCCATAAATAGAATAAGACTTTTCCTACAAATCTTTCAATCTTTATTACATTGTTACAATCTGCCTTACAGAAAAAATAACCAAGTTTTTTATCTTCTGAACTGGTAGTTGAAGCAATCTTATCATTTATTTTCGTTACGAAATCCCACCAATCATAATGCTTTCTGTTAACTTCAATAACCCATCCTTTACCAGCATCAGAAATAGGCATGTAAGTCCAATCCCAACGACGTTTAAATGCTGAGTCTATAGGAAATAGTGATTGGTCACTAGTATTCATTGTTGCCCAAATATATAAGTTGTTTGGCAATAGCAATACCTCACCTTTAAATATTTTCTCGGCAATCGGTTTACTATCATACATTGAATTTATCTCTATTCTTTTCTCATTTTCCAACTCTATCTTTGCAAATGCTTTACAAAGCTGTTTTTGCATATCTTTATCTGCTGTAATAGGATACTCCGAATACCCAGCATCATTACGGTCTAACAACTGAAAAAGATCACCAAAAATTTGGGCACAATTACCTCTATTTATTTCCTCTATTACAAGATATTGCGAAGTTCCATCTTTCCACATCTTCCATGCATTAATATATGCCTGCAAAAATGACTGAGCCACAAATTCGTACACAATCTGCTCCTTATGTAATACAGTTCCCCCTATTTTCATTGGCTCACCCAATTCATTGCATATAGGTAACATAGCTGTGGTCGGTTTATATGCCCCCACAAATGTAGAATAATCACTATCTGGATGAAATGTTGTACGAATAACATTTTTATTCTTTGTTTCCTCTTTAATAGTATGAGATTTACTCGTCCCAGGAGCACCATAATATATCTGCTGAAGATTTTTATTTTCTGATTCTTGTAATGAAGACTCTTCAGGAGCAGATACTACATTCACATTTTGAGACTGAAAAAAATAAATAAAGTTATCATACAATAGTTCAGGAATATAATATAGAATATATTCTGTTGAACCTGTATTCATAATAGCAAAATAGTCAGAAGAATTATCCGGCCATTTTAATTTTAACTTATCAATGAAAAAGTCTTTAATTTGTGAACGACCAGTATCTGAGTTTGAATAAGCTTTCCGATCACCTCTATAAGTAACATTAGCCAGCTTTAATTCGATACGATAATCTGCTAAACCTGTTTGTTCTACACTTAAAGGTTTAAAAACAAGATTAATTACAGGATTCACGGCGCTATCTGCTATTTTTAGAAAATCCTCACACCATGATTTACCTAATTCAAATTGTTTTCCACCGTTATCAACAATATCATTGGTTCTAAAACGTTGAATTTTAATGTCAATTGCCATTTTTACAATAGTTTACCCCATTGCTCAGCCAATGCTTCTGCAAAACCTGGGAATGTTTTACTTCTTAATTTCCTTCTTTCTTCAGTTGATATTTTTGTATTGAATGAATCAGAATACCATTTAGGCAATGAGCGACCGCTTGATAAAACAACCCTCTCACCTGGATCTACAATTTTTGTTGGAACAAGTGGGGGAAGGTTATGTAGCCAAAGGCAAGTCTTTTTTGAAGCAGAATCCCCGAACCAAAATGGTTGAACTATTTGATCAGGCTTTCTATATACTGAATTCATACAACCAACAGGATTTTCTATCGCCCATCTTTTTATATCCGTTTTTGTAAACTCCATAAAAAAATCCTCTGCTTCTTTTTTATGTTGTCTCCTTCCTAAGTGATTGGGATGTTCTCTTCTTTCTTCAATTGGTAATCCAGCATCATCTGGATGATACAACCATCTAGCCCCACTTACTGATAAATAAGTACATGGAGGATGTGCAATCATTAAATCCCATGTTTCTCCTTCCGGAAGAAAATATAAATTTCCATTCTCAAGATGCCCCCCACGATTAGGAATAACTTTAAGAACATCTTCCATAAAGTGCCATTCCGGATGTCCACCACTACATTCAATTATGTCGCAGCTAAATGCATTATGCCCTCTTTCTCTAAAAGCCTTACATACCGCTTGGCTTTCTTCACATGCTATTAAAATATTTGCCATTTTATTTTATTATTCTATATAATGAGTCTGCAATTGACTTTGCAAAATTAACAGGAACAGCATTTCCTATCATCTTATAACAATAAGCTCTATTTCCTATAAATTCATAATCTTCTGGAAAAGTCATAAGGTTTGCAGCTTCACGGATTGTAATAAATCGAGCTTGCTCTGCATCTGGATGAATAAACATAAAACCATCTTTTTGCAAATGAGCAACAATTGTAGGTGATGGTTTGTCCCATTCTAAGTTTCTATATTTACGATACAAGGTTTTTCTACCTGTAACCCTTTTGTAAAAATCTATGGCTTCCTGCTGGCTGCATTTATTCATTTCTTTTGTTATCCATTCCCTGAGGACTTCAATATCTCTTGCACTGCAATGCCTAGGTGAATGAAATGGATCTGAATCATCAGTTGCTTTATGGGATACATTTTTGCCTTTAATTTTTTCTACAATAGGCAATGGATATATTGGAGGAAGTTTTCCTATTGCATCTCTTACAACTTTATGTTCAGAACATACGTGTTCAGAAAAATCATTATAAAAATCTGATAGAGAAAAGTTCTCTCCTTCTCTGATTCCTATTAATATCACACGTTCTCTATTTTGAGGGACAGAGTAATCATACGCGTTAAATACAGCATTTACAAAAGCATTTGGTTCTAATGTCGTATATCCTATTTCTTTAAAAGCTTCATAAATACGTTCAACAACTAATTGCCCACCAGGTTTTGCACTAAGCATACCTTTTACATTTTCGAAAATAAAAGCTTTTGGTTTAAAGGCCTCCACAACTTTTACAAAACTCTCAAAAAGATAATTTCTATAATCATCTTTCATTGAATTTCTATCAGTGGCCCTTCCATGAATCGAATAAGCTTGACATGGTGGTCCACCAATAATTAAATCAACGTTCTTATTGCCTACTATATACTTTAAACCTTGTTTTGCATCATCCGAATTATTGTCTCCATATTGCAAGATTGATTCACCAGACCAATCCCCGTAAATCAATTCATCAGTTTTTTGAATATCAAACAAAATAACTTTCTTCATTGCCTCTTCCTCTGTTTCACCCCACCTCTGGACTAAACGTCTTCTAAGAGTCTGTACCATAGGAAGTTCCCATTCCACATGAGCAAGGCCATTAAAATGTCCAGATTGCATAAAACCTTCAGAGAGTCCTCCACAACCTGCAAATAGATCAATAAAATAATATTTTTTATCCATTAATATACTATTCTTACCACCCTTACATTTTTTTTTTAAACTCTTCAAATCGTACTAGGTCAGTTAATTCAACATCTAATAATTTAGCCATTTGCATAAGGCTTGCCAAATCAGGTTGATTTGCATTTGTACACCACTTAGATATAGTAGTTTGATCTTTACCCAATTGTTCAGCCAACCATTTATTAGTACGTTTCTTTTCTGCAAGTACTACTTTAAGCCTATTCAATTCTTTATTTTCCATTTTAAAATGAAGTTTATAGCATACAAAAGTACGAATTATATCTAAGATATATAGATATTAAGCAATAATTATGATTATAGTCAAATAAGATGATTTGCATTCATCTGCTATCTTTATAAACTAAATTCAAAGAAAGCACTAAACAATAAAATCTAAAGCTTACGCTGCTGAAACAAATACCTTTAATCACCTAAGTATATTTCATCTAACATAATAACAACTTGCATTATACATATGGAGTCTGACCAACCGACTTGCTTCGTATCCTCGATACCAAGTAACCTTCAATCAATTAATTCATACAATTATACAAATAAATCAAAACCATCCCCTCCCCCAAAAGGCCTAAGGATTTGCATTCCCGATCTCATGAAAATCTAATTTTCAACCACATACACCGGCTGATACTTCGTCCCCGCATTCTTCAACACCCCATCCTTCACCAGTTCCCGAATCACTCGCGTAGACTTCGACGCATTAAACCCAGTGAGCCGTTCAAAGTCGCGGCGTTGCAGGAAAGAATGCGTCTTGAAATACTCTGCTAATTTCTGTTTCACCTCTTCCTCGTCCAGCTTAGTAGAATGATGTGCCTCGTCCACCTTACGCTCCAGATACACACTCTGAAAGCGGTCAATCAAATCCTTGTCGGGCGTGAACTTGATGCTTCTCACCTGTACATCGTCATCCTTAATATACTTCGGATTAATGTCCGGCGCACATTTCAGGCTCAGACTGAAATAGCCGATTCCTTCCAGATGCACCGCATATCCGTTGCTCAGGTTCTCATAAAGTTCATCGTTCAGGGCCGTGATGACGGCTGCCACATCGGCTGGAGAAGCCGTACATTTCTTGCGTATCGCTTCACGGATTTCACGGGTGGTCACCACATCTTTGGTAATCACTTTTGCATGCAACTTCGGTACGGAAACTCCCTCCTTTACCGGATTCTCAAACAGGTCAAATTTTATAGCCATAATCGTTTTAGTTATATTGTAATTATACTTCTTTCGAAACGCTTATTCAAAAATACCTCGACACGTAGCTGTCAAGGTCTCGACACGAACGTGACGAGACATCAGCACGAACGTGTCAAGACCTCGTCACGTACGTGTCGAGGTAAATTTAACTCTATTTTTAAGGAAAAGCAAGAAAATGCCTAACTATATTTAAAATTAAATACATAAGCTTTCGTTTTTAAGCCGAGCAACATATTGCGACAAATAAATTATCATTACCTTTACAAAAAGATAAGAATCAAATAATCATGGACATCCTCTCCAAAGACCAGCGGCACAAAAACATGGCTGCCATTCATTCGGCCAACACCAAGCCAGAAATGATAGTCAGGAAGTATCTGTTTGCTCACGGATTCAGATACCGCCTGAACCATCCGCGTCTGCCGGGGCGTCCGGACATTGTGCTGCGGAAATACCGCACCTGCATCTTTATCAACGGCTGTTTCTGGCATGGTCATGAGGGTTGCAAATATTACGTCATTCCCAAATCGAACACGGAGTTCTGGACACGAAAAATCACACGCAACATCGAGCGTGACAAGCGGGTACAGCAGGAACTGGCACGAATGGGGTGGCACTGCATGACGATATGGGAATGTGAACTGAAACCCAAGAAACGGGAACAGACGCTCCTGGCACTGGAATATACGCTCAACCATATTTACCTGAAAGACCACACCGTGAGCTATTCCTTTGACGAAGAAGAGAAACCCCTTATGGCTGCGGAAGAATCAGAAGATACTTATCATACCCTAAAAAGATAAACCCCACAACATCAGTTCTATAGTAGTACCCATAATAGGAGTAATCTATCTGCTGGCCGGTGGCCAACGGTACGACCACAACTAACGGGATGTCTGGGCGATAATCTCCTTCACCACCTCTACATCGGCTGGGAGCCACGCCACGCTGTCCAGCTCTTCCAGTCTCAGCCAGGCGGCACTCTCATGCTCTTTCAGCACCAGACTGCCGGAAACGACCGAACAGCGGTAGCAATGCATTGTGAGGTGGAACGACGGATACTCGCAGTTTACCGTGGTGAGGAAGTCATCCACCCGGATGTCGGTGTCCAATTCCTCGCGGATTTCACGCACCAGGGCCTCTTCCCTGCTCTCGCCCGGCTCTACCTTTCCGCCGGGAAATTCCCAATAGTCTTTGAACTCGCCATAGCCGCGCTGGGTGGCGAAGTACTTTCCGTCGCGCACCATCACTGCTGCCACTACCTCGATGTGTTTCTTCACTTCGCAGCACTCTCCTTCCCGACGGATGCACCAGAACGGGACGGACTTGGCGTCGGTAAACTCTTTCATCCGCCAGGCTGATTCGAAACCGCTGGCCACGAAATGCATGGGCACGAACAGGCCGATACGGAACACGTCGAGGAACTGACGGGCTCCGCGGGTGTAGCCGTTGCCGATACGCCCGTCTACGGGAAACATCACCACGTCGAAACGGTCGGTGAGCTTGCGGATGTCTTTCAGCTCGCCCAAGAAACGCTTTTCTTCCTTGGCAGGGTCAATGTCGATGCCGAAGTCGGGGCTGTAGACCAGTCCCCCATGATAATCGTCGGTCAGGAAACGGGCGTACCAGTTGTTCAGGTCGCCGGCATGGAAGATGCGCTTGCCGTCGGTCTCTATCACCCACGACACGCCGCTGTCGTTGCTTCCGGTAGCCGTCACACGGAGGAGTTCGTCTTCCCACGTGGCACCTTTCCCCAGCCAGGCGTCGGCTTCTTCCTTCTGCGCCCGACGGTGTTTCAGGATGTCTTTCGAAAGGATGTAGCGCACGTTTGCTTTCCGGGTCCGCCAGGAGAAGATGTTGCGGTTGAAATGGTCTTCGTGGAAATGGCTGGAGAAGACGTATAGGGGCTTGGGCGACTGCAACAGACGGGGCATCACGCCGGCAGGGTCCATCCAGTAGTCGAACACGAGGATGCAGCGGTCGGTCTCGAGGGCAAAGCCGCTGTGGAAGATATAGGTAAGTTGCATAGGCTGCTTGAATAATTTGTGCAAAGATAGCGTTTTTGCCGGAAAGCACGATATTACTTAAAAGGCAGAAAAAGACACGTCCAAAATATTCGTATCTTTGTGCCAAACAAGTTGCCGCATGAAGAGTACGAAACAAGACATAAAACGCATGCAGTGGGAAAACGACCCGCTTTACCGGCTGATAAGAACCATCAAGAATGTGATGGACCGATACTACCTCGATCCTCTCGTCGGACTGTTTTTTCCAACGGCGGGCGACATTTTCTCTTCGGCCATGACACTGCCCTTTCTCACGGTGTCGCTGTTCAAAATCAAGTCCATTCCCCTCACCCTGGCCATCCTCTACAATATGCTGGTGGACATGATGCTGGGTATCATTCCGCTCTGGATTGGCGACCTGCTGGATATTTTCAGCCGTTCGTACGCGAAAAACTACCGGTTGATTGTGGGTTTCGTGGAAGGTGACAAAGAGGTGATTCAGGAAGTGAACCGCAAGGCCGTACTGACAGCCGCAGGCATCCTGGTGCTGTGCGTAATTATCTACTGGGTGGCCAGACTGGCAGTCTACCTGACTTCCGAACTGTGGGGATGGATAAGCGGACTGTTTTAAGTATCCCGGAAAATACGTACCTTTACGCCAAAATCATTCATCATGGGAAAGAAAGAATATATGCAGGCCAACAAGGACTGGCTGGCCGAAAAGGCAAAGGAAGAGGGAGTAATGCCGCTCCCGAAGGGTATTTATTACAAGGTGCTGGCATCGGGCAAGAACGACGGCAAGCATCCCACACCGCGGAGTATCGTCACCGCGCACTACACGGGATGGACCATCAACGGCAAGAAGTTTGACAGCAGCCGCAGCGGTGCGCCTGTAGCCTTCCGCCTGAGCGACCTGATTGAGGGATGGATTATCGCCATGCAGCAGATGTGTGTGGGCGACAAATGGGAGGTGTACATCCCGTCGGAAATGGGATACGGCAAGTTCTCGCAGCCCGGCATCCCCGGCGGCTCTACCCTGATTTTTGAGATTGAATTGTTTGGAATAGCCTGAGTGCAGGCTATTCCGAATTATCTTTATCTTACAGTGCAGCTTTCAGAATAGAAAGGATGTCCTGTTCGTTCAGCGGAGCAAACGTGCCCGGTGCGTCCAGTCCTTCATTCACGGCAATGTGGTGTGCCATTTCTTCCAGACGGGAATCGTCGATGCCTACCTCACGCAGGGTCATCGGCATGCCCAGACTCTTGAAGAACTGTGCGGTACGTGCGATAGTCTGCTCGGCAATTTCCGACGGAGCCTGATCGGCTGCCAGTCCGAACACGTTCACACCAAATTTCACGATGCGTTCCTGTGTGCGCTCGTTGAGCACGTGGCGCATCCAGTGCGGTGTGATGATGGCCAGACCTTCTCCATGCGTAATGTCATAATATCCCGACAGGGCATGTTCGATGCCGTGCATAGGCCAGGGAGAGCCGCCGGTACCGAGGGCCAGCAGGCCGTTGCAGCCAAAGGTGCAGGCATACATGATTTCGGCACGTGCTTCGTAATCGTCCGGTTTCTCCAGTGCAATCGGAGCATATTTCATCAGGGTCTTTACCAGTGTTTCACAGAAACCGTCAGCCACGGAATTGGAGGCATGAGTGAAATACTGTTCCATCACATGATTGATGGCATCGGCCACTCCTGCTGCCGTATGCTTGGCATTGACCGTGAAGGTATAAGTCGGGTCAAGGAAAGAGCAGGCCGGGAACAGATGCGGGTCGATATAAGCCACCTTGTCGTTGGTCTCTGTGCGGGAGATAACTCCTCCGGCATCGTACTCACTGCCCGTAGCGGCCAGGGTAAGGATGTCCACAATCGGCAGTGCAGCCAGCGTAGGAGCCTTTCCGATAATCAGGTCCCAGGTCTCGCCGTCGTATTTGGCACCTCCGGCAATGGCTTTCGAACAGTCGAGTACCGAACCGCCACCCACAGAAAGAATCACGTCAATCTGCTGTTCCTTGCAGATGCGTACGCCTTCCACTACACTGGTAGAGTATTTGGGGTTCGGCTCGATGCCACCCAGTTCAAAAATCTCAAAGTCTTTCAACAGTTCTTTCACGCGATCGTACAGGCCGATACGCTTGATGCTTCCGCCACCGTATGTCAACAGGATGCGACGTCCGAACGGGCGCATCACCTCTGGCAGTCCAGCCACTACATCCCGGCCAAAAATCAGACGGGTCGGGGTTTGATAGTCAAAGTTCTTCATTGTTTGTTCCTTTTTGTCATTTTAAATATGGATGTGGCAAAATTACGCAAAAGAAACCATAGACAATGATACAAATTACCGATGTTTCTACCCCAATGCTCGATTTATCTCTTTTTCATAAGTCCCATCATTGTATGTTTACATCAGGTCAGGGATGTCGGACATATTCTCACCCTGCCGGCTGCAATTCGCCCGATGCGGCCATGCCGTGTAGCTCCTTTCTTCCTTCGGCGGTACAAACGCCCGCCAGATAGGTCAACACGGCATTGCTATACGTAAGGGCACGCTTCGGTTCCTCATAAGGGGCAAAAAGTGCATAAAGCAAGGTGTTTTCAAAAAACATGAAGGCCAGCTCAAAATTGCTTTCCGGCTGTATCAGTTTTTTCTGCTGGGCTTCACGGAACAGCCCGGCACACTTCTCATGCAGAGGTTCACGGTATTCCCGGCTGAAAAGTGCCAGGGCTTCCGGGTATTTCACAATCTCCCGGCAAAAATCGGCCGACAAGATTCCCGAAAGGGCATACGTCTGATAGTTCAGATAGACAATGGCCTCCAAACAATTCAGCGTGCGGCATTTCTCTTCTATCTGCTTTCTGCTTTTTTCTATCTGAAAAGACACACAGGCTTCCAGCAGTTCACTCTTGCTCAAGAATACCTGATAAAGCGTCCGTTTGGAAATGTGCAGCGCTTCGGATATGCTGTTCATGGAAGTGGCCTTTATTCCGTTCTTGTGGAAGCAGCCTGAGGCTGTCCGGATAATCTTTCTTCTCAACACTCGTGGGTCCATAATTTCTTGTTTTCGTTTGGACAAATATCACGGGATTTTGCAGAAACTCGTTTGTTCCATACCGTTTTTCTTTTGTCACCTTCACGGACTAAGCAAGCGTTTAAACTTTTTTTTGAATACGCCTTCCGGTTTGTTCACATTCCTTGAATCTGCCACACGGCTGTAGGTATTCCCGAGAATAAGTATTACATTTGCCTGAAAATAAAATTGACAGATGATGAAAGAAGAAGTGATAGAACTGGACACAGTGGATAAATACAACAAATTCTTCAAAGTGGAGACGTATCATCCCATGGTTACCGTGGTAGACCTTTCAAAAATTACTCAGCCTGCACAGCCATTTACCATAAATTATGGCATCTATGCCTTGTTTCTGAAAGATACGCTCTGCGGAGACATTACCTACGGCCGGCAGCCTTACGACTATCAGGAAGGAACCATTGTCTGTTTTGCACCGGGACAAGTGGCTTCCATCCACGCACAGGAAGGAATGCGTCCCACCGGATACGGACTGCTCTTCCATCCGGATTTTATTCGCGGTACCCAACTGGGACATGACATCCGGAATTATTCTTTCTTCTCTTACGAAGCCCGCGAAGCCCTGCACCTCTCGGAAGAAGAACGGCACACGGTGATAGACTGCCTGCATAAAATCGATACGGAGCTGAAACGTCCTGCCGACAAGCACAGCCGGCGACTGATTACGGCCAACATCGGACTGCTGCTGGATTACTGCATGCGTTTCTATGAGCGGCAGTTCACCACACGCGAAGCCTCCAACAAGGACATCATCGTACGCTTTGAGCAGCTGTTGGATGAGTACTTCGACGGACAGACACCTCAGGAAGAAGGATTGCCTACGGTGAAATATTTTGCTGAACGGGTATTCCTCTCGCCTAACTATTTCGGCGACATGATCAGTAAGCAGACGGGTAAGACGGCTTCCGAATACATCCAGTCAAAGGTAGTGGAAAGAGCCAAGGACATGCTGCTTTCTACCACCAAGCCCATGAGTGAGATTGCCTACAGTCTGGGCTTCCAGTATCCGCAGCACATGAGCCGCATGTTCAAGCGGGTGGTAGGTCACAGCCCCAATGAATACAGAACGTTGCAAAGGGGCTGAACCGTCTTTTTACTTGTTCTTCTGATTATCTTCCGCATACTTGGAAGGAGACACGCCGAACATGTCCGTAAAATGCTTGCGGAACGTGGGCAGGTCATTGAAGCCCACGCGCTCGGCTACCTCCGTGACCGGGAGACTGGTTTCCATCAGCAGGAATGCGGCCTGCGTCATGCGGATGTGGCGAATCAGTTCCACAGCCGACAGGTCGGTGTGCTGCTTCAGTTTGCGGTAGAGCGTAGCCTGACTCATGTGGAGTTCTCCGGCCAGCACCTTGACATTGAACTCCGGATTGCTGGCATGGCCCTCGATGCACGACAGCACCTGTTGCATGAACTCACTTTCGGTGCCTTCGGGTTTCTCTGCCGATACGGAAGAAGCATGTAGCAACGTACGGGTGTAAATCTGCTTCAGGCGACGGCGCATGTCGAGCAGATGGGCCACCTTGGCCAGCAGCACCTCCGGATTGAACGGTTTACGCACATAGTCGTCAGCTCCACGATAAGAAGCTTCCACACTGTCCTTATCTTCTGCTTTGGCCGTAAGCAGCAGAATGGGAATGTGAGCTGTTTCCTTCCGCTTGCGCAGCTCGGCACAGCAGGTAAATCCGTCCATCACCGGCATCATCACATCCGACAATACCAGGTCGGGCACCTGTTCCACGGCCACCTTCACTCCCTCTTCTCCGTTCTCCGCTTCCAGTACCCGATAGTGTTTCTTCATCAAGTCGCGCAGGTAACGGCGCATGTCGGCATTGTCTTCTATGATAAGCACCGTCTGACGGGCGGCGGTACGTTCTTCCTCCGTTTTCTGTGAGGTTTCTTCCGCTTCCGGCAACAGCATCAGGTCTGAGATACTTTCTCTTCCCTTTTCTTTATCATCCGCGTCCGGTGTTTCATCCCACGTGCAGTCTTCTTCTTCGAAATGCGATTTTCCTTCGGGCAGGTACACAGCGAACGATGTTCCTTTTCCCGGTTCACTCTCCACGTTCACTCGTCCGTGATGCATTTCCACGATGTGCTTCACGATTTTCAGTCCCACTCCCATGCGGGTAGAGACTGCCGGATCTGCATCACCGGTTACGAAAGGCTCAAAAATGTGTTGCAACAATCCGGCATCTATTCCCTTTCCGGTGTCCGTCACCGAAATGCAACAGAAAGGTTTCTGGTCGAACTCCTTCCGTTCTACCGAAAGGCTGATTTTTCCTCCTTCGGGTGTGTATTTAAAGGCATTCGAAATCAGATTCTGGATGACTGATGAAAGTTTCTCCCGGTCGGCCCATATTGTGACATGTTCCGCCCCCTGCACCCATGCATACGTTATCCGGCGTTCGGCTGCCAGCGGCTGAAAACCTTCTGCCACATCCCTCATCAAGGATAGCACGTCTACCGCAGACAGACGCAACTTCACCATGCCCGCTTCTGCTTTCTGAATATACAGCAAACGGTCGGTAAGGGTATGCAGTCCTTCGGCATACTTGAACATGACGGACAGGCGACTATAAAACGGATGTGCGGGTGTAATTTTGGAGAGCAGTTCACGCAGCGGAGACAAGATAAGGGTAAGCGGAGTGCGCAGTTCATGGGCTGCCATCGTGAAGAAAGCCTCACGCTCCTTGCGGAGTTCCACTTCCTTGTTACGTTCCATATTGACCGTAAACAGTTCGTGTTCCAGACGCAGTTCGTACTGTATCCGCTTTTGCTTCAACCGCACACGATGCAGGTAAATCAGCACGATACTGATCAGGCCAGCCGCCACAAGCAGACGGAACCAGAGGGTTTCGCTCCAGTGAGGAGCAATCACCACTTTCAGGCTACTGACATCCCCTTCACTCTGGTCCTGAAAAATGGTCTTCACCTGAAAGGTATAGGTACCGGCCGGCAGACGGTCGTACGAAATTTTTTCTCCTTCATCGGCCATAATCCAATCCTCCTGATAAGGATACAGGCGGAAAAGGTATTTCTGGAGTTTGGTCAGATAGAGCAGATTGGTAAACAGCAGAGAGAAACTGCGGTTTTCATGCGTCAGGTGCAGTTCGGAGGTATAAAGGAGTGACTGAGGCAACACCACCTGCCCGTTGACCTTCTGCCCGATTTGCACGGGGGTGTGGTTCACTTCCAGGTCGGTAAAAATCACCCGTCCCTTTTCCTTCGGATAATTAAAGCGAAGGTCGGAAGGACGGAAATAGGTCAGCATGCTGTGGTTTCCCCAGAAAAGGAAGTCCTTGCCGAAAAAGACAGAGCGGTTGCTTCCCGAAATATAATAGTTATAGAATGACTGCAAGTGGCGGCTCAGACGGGAAATGCCGGAGTTGGAACCTACCCAAAGAGAGTGGTCCTTATCTTCGGCCAGCGTAGTCACAAAATTGCTGCACAAACCCTGGGCGGTAGTATAACGGGTCAGGATGCTGTCTTCTTCCGGTGAACAGGCCACCAGACCGCTTCCGGCGTATCCCGCCCACAGTTTCTTGTCTGTCCCATACAGCAGGGCGCGGACTTCGATTTCCGTATCCGGTATTCCGGCCTTGGCCTCATATCCAGCGTGTGTCCGCAGCACCTTGGTACCGCTCATCCACAGCCGCAGCAAGCCTCTGCCGGTTCCCAGCCACAAAGTCTGATTATCTCCGGCCACCAACGCACGTATATGTATATGATCCGGGATTTGCGGATTACTCCAGCCGACGTGCGTTGAAGTTCCCCGCTGAAAGTCCACCCAGTACAGGCCGTCGCTGGTACCCGCCCAACACTGTTCGTCCGAAACCATAAGCAGGCTCCATACCACCGGAGAAGGCTGGCCGGGAGTGCCAACCCGCATGTCATCCCACTTCCGGTCTTTCCCGTAACGAAGCACCCGTCCGTCCTGCGTGCCGAACCAGAAACCTCCATTCTTGTCCGACGAACTGCAAAGCACGGTTTTCAGGCCCGGGATGCCGGTATCAAACGATTCAAACGACAGCGTATGCGACACGTCAAAAGGCTGCGTGCTCCGCAACACTCCCTTGTGAAACGTAGCCAGCCAGACGTAACCTTCTTCGTCCATCTGGATGCCACAGATTTCATTGGAACGTGTCTGCGCATACTGGTGATAAAACAGCTGGCGCAGGTCGGAAAACAGCACCCCTCCTCCTTCGGTGCCAATCCAGAGCAGTCCTTCCTCGTCGTAATAACCAGAAATCATACGTGTTTCGAAATATTGTTTTCCGTTATGAAGGAAGGACTGAAAATCGCGCAACTTAATTTCCCGTTCCGGCGTAAGGCTCAACAAAGTATATCCGTTCCAGGTCACGGCCAGGTACCGGGAATTCCCTATCGGGAGCAAACGAAAGACATCATTATGCGACAGCTGCTCCCCCATTCTTTCTGAAATATACTGCCAGTGATGCAACTTTCCGTTTGTCAGATCATAACCATACAACCCGTCACCCACAGTAGAAATCCAGATAAACGAATCATCGTTCAGTACAGAGGAAACCCACTTACTAGACGACAACTGCCCGTCACAAACTTTCTTCAACTGCTTTTGCCCGGGGGTAAAACGATAGACCGTTCCATTCCGGCTTGCACAATATAACGCTTTACCATCTTCTGCCATACACAGTACCACAAACGGATCGCTTTGTAAATTGTTCACCACATGACGCACAGAAACAAACGCTGTGTCCTGCACATAGGAGGACGGAAAAGTCACTTCCGACAATTCGCTGGAAGATACGCCCCAGCAGCTGCCCCCAGAACCGGCTACAAAGTCGGCAAACATCACAGGCTGTTTGCTCACCGAATCGCATACGGGAAGAAAGCGTTCGTATTTCTTGTCGAACAAAAACAAGTTCTGTTCTGAACGAAGAAGCAGGTAATCCGTATCCAGCGATACCACCCTGTCAATTCTCCGGTAAAAAATTCCCGGCATCCGGAACACCTTGAAAGTACGTCCGTCGTAACGGTTCAGTCCGCTGCCGGTTCCGAACCACATGAATCCTTCCGTATCCTTTGCCACGGAATGAATGTCGTTGTCCGACAATCCGTCGTTCATGTTCAGTACCTGAAAATCCTTCTCGGAAAGTGTCTGTGCACCCGCCGGAAGAAGCGAGAATATACAAAGGAAAGATACAATGAGCAGGCAGTATATATTTTTCATTTCTCAGATTAAGCTATATAATGGTTACGCAAAGAAACAAAAATCTTGTCTAAAAAGTCAGAATACCGGTAAAAAAAACAGTTTTTACCCCCATAAAAACGCAGATAAGAAGAATACCGACTGTTAATGCAACGTTTACCCGCTGCCCTTACACCATTTATTTCGGAGATTTGCGACAGGAAAACCTGCCAACTTGTTTAACCATCTATATATAAACTTTAATCTTAAAACCATGAGTCACATGAAAACACAATTCATCTCTCTGCTCATAGCCTTGCTGGCAGGACTATTACCACTGCAAGCGCAACAGGTGAGCATCTCCGGAATTGTTACAGACAAAAAACTGAACGAGCCTATCATCGGAGCTTCAGTAGTAGTTAAAGGTACAAGCAACGGTTGTATCACCGACCTGGACGGAAACTTCCAGCTGAGCAACGTTGCCTCAGGAAGTACATTGGTAGTTTCCTACATCGGTTATCAAACCCAGGAAATCCCCGTACAAAAAGGAAAGACTTCTTATCAGGTAACTTTGTCGGAAGATACTCAGACACTCGATGAAGTGGTAGTAGTAGGTTTCGGTACACAGAAGAAAGTGAACCTGACCGGGGCCGTGGCTTCGGTAGACAACAAGAAACTGGAATCTCGTCCGGTAACGTCTGTAGGTCAGGCTTTGCAGGGTGTCGTTCCGGGCTTGAATGTAAGCATACCTGATGCCGGTGGTAAACTGGATGCCAATCCTTCTTTCAACATCCGCGGTACAGGTAACTTGGGAACAGGTTCCAGCGCTTCTCCTCTCGTGCTGATTGACGGTGTAGCAGGCGACCTGAACCAGTTGAACCCACAGGACATCGACAACATCTCGGTATTAATGGATGCGGCTTCTGCTGCCATCTACGGTTCTCGTGCTCCGTTCGGTGTAATCCTGGTTACGACCAAGAAAGGAAAGCAGGGTAAGACAAGCATCTCGTACTCTAACAACCTGCGCTGGTCTCGTCCGACCAATATCCCCGACATGCTCGACGCTTACACTTTTGCACAGTACTTCAACCGTGCCATCGACAACACAGGTTCCGGTGAAGCACACTTCTTCTCGGACATCACAATGGATCGTATCCAGCAGTACATGCGCGGTGAGATTACTACCACTGCCGACCCGTCTCTTTCACAGAACGGAAACTGCTTTGCTTTCAACCAGAACTCCAATGACAACCAGAACTGGCCACGTAACTTCATCGACAAGACCGCTTTCGGACAAGAGCATAACGTAAGCTTGTCGGGTGGTAATGAAAAAATACAATACTACGTGTCAGGTGCATTCCTGAGCCAGGACGGACAGATGAACTACGCAAACGACAACAAGAAACGTTACAATGCCAGTGCCCGCATCAGTGCAGAAATCACCAAATGGATGCGTCTGGAATTCAACAGCCGTTTCATTCGTGAAGACATCGGTATGCCGACCTTCCTGAAACTGTACGGCGACCGTTTCTTTGCTGAAACAACCAAGCTGCACCCCAACATGCCGCTTTACGACAACAACGGTCACTATACCCGTAACCCGAAACTGATGCAGCTGACTTCAGGCGGACGTTCCAATACGCAAGATGATACCTACTTCACACAGGGTAGCCTGATTCTGACCCCGATGAAGGGACTGACCATTCACGGTGACCTGGCTCTGCGTACAGGCAGTTTCGAACACCTTTACAATGTAGCCAGAGTATATCTCTATGACAAAGACAACAATCCTATTCCAGAACAGTGGCTGGGTGGTGATGCCGACTTGGCAGCCGGTAAGACATGGGCTTACAGCGAACAGCAGCGTGAAACAATGATTACCACTTCACTTTATGCCGACTATAGTCTCAATTTCCTCGAAAAACATAATTTGAAGGTAATGCTCGGTATGAACAGCGAAAGCTACCGTTACAACAACGTATGGGCAAAACGTTCAGATGTAATGAACGACAACAATCCGGATGTCAATACATCTACCGGTACACAGAGCAACGGTGCTTACCGCGGTGAATGGTCTTCTTTAGGTTATTTCGGTCGCTTGAACTACGACTTTGACGGACGTTATCTGTTTGAGTTCAACATCCGCCGTGACGGTTCTTCCCGTTTCCGTGCAGACAGCCGTTGGGCTACCTTCCCTTCTGTTTCCGTGGGTTGGAACATTGCCCGCGAATCCTTCTGGGAACCGCTGAGCAAATGGGTCAACACATTGAAACCCCGCTTCTCTTACGGTAGCCTCGGTAACCAGAACACAGATTCTTACTATCCTACTTATGCTATTCAGAATGTAATAGTAGGTAGTCCTGACGCAGGCGGACGCTGGTTGCTGGATGCCGCAAACAAATCAAACATTGCAGGTGCACCGGGACTGGTAAGCTCCTTGCTGACCTGGGAACGTGTATACAGCTATAACTACGGTGTAGACTTTGGTGCTTTCAACAACCGTCTGAGCGGTTACTTCAACTACTTTATCCGTGACACGAAAGACATGGTAGGACCGGCACAGGAAATCTCTCCGATTGTAGGTGCAGAAGCTCCTAAACGCAACAATACTTCTTTGCGGACCAAAGGATGGGAATTCCAGCTCAACTGGCAGGACCGCATCGGTGAACTAAACTACAACATAGCATTCAACCTTTCTGATTCACGTACCAAGATTACAGAATACCCTAATGCCAGCAAATCGCTTTCCACTTATTACACCGGACAGTATTTAGGAGAAATCTGGGGATATGAATCTGTAGGTATGGCAAAGACTGACGAAGAAATGGCAGCACATTTGGAAAAGGTAGACCAGAACACCATTCCGGGTGTCACACTGGCTGCTTCAGGATGGAAAGCCGGTGACATGATGTATGCCGACCTCGACGGTGACGGAAAAATCACCAACGGTGAGAATACAGTAGACAACCCGGGCGACCGCAAAGTGATTGGTAACGACACACCGCGCTTCCGTTTCGGTTTGAACATTGGCGCTGAATGGAAAGGTTTCGACCTGAGCATCTTCTTCCAGGGTGTAGCTAAGCGTGATTATTTATTGAGTGGTATGATATTCTGGGGTGTAGATGGCGATGCATGGTCTTCTACCGGATACAAAGAACACTGGGATTTCTTCCGTCCGGAAGGCGACCCGTTGGGTGCAAATGTCAATGCCTACTATCCGCGTCCTCTGTGGAAATCTAACCAGAACCGTCAGAGCCAGTCACAGTTCGTACAGAATGCAGCCTATATCCGTCTGAAAAACCTGCAAATCGGTTATACCTTGCCGAAAGCCTGGGTTCACAAAATCGGACTGGAACGCGTCAGAGTATTCTTCTCAGGCGACAACTTATGGACAGGTACTTCCATCAACAAGAACTTCGACCCGGAAGCATTGTATCAGAACGGTATGACTTATCCGTTGAGCCGTACACTCTCTTGTGGCGTAAACGTAACCTTATAACCAATTAAAGCATCTATGATTATGAAACTGAAATATATATTTTTATTTTCGGCTACTTTGCTGGTAGGAACCTCCTGCTCAGACTTCTTGGATAAAGAACCTATTTCAGACAATGTAGACGGCAACTTCTTCACTGCCGAAAACCAGTTGGAGCCTTATTGTAACAACATGTACGGCTTGCTGCCCGATCACGGCACAGGTACGGGTACTTTCGGGTACTTCACTACGGATAACAACAGTGATGACATGACGACAGTGGATCAGGTGGATAATTTCCTTCCTCAGCGTATTCAAGTACCTTCTACGGGTAGCTATGACGGATTCAGCAACATTCGTAACTGCAACCTTTTCCTGGAACGTACAGAAGAAAACATAAAAAAAGGCACATTGAGTTTAAGCGACAACGTGAAGCATTACATCGGTGAAATGTATTTCTTCCGTGCCTATGCTTACTTCAACTTATTGAAGGCTTATGGTGACCTGCCCATCTTGACTCAAGTATTAAATGATGGGGACTATGCAGCCAACGTAGAAGCCAACAAACGTAAGCCACGTAACGAAGTAGCCCGCTTTATCCTGAGCGACCTGGACAATGCCAGTGAACGGATGTACTCCAAATCAAACAGCTTTACAGCTCATCGCCTGAACCGTGAATGTGCTTTACTGTTCAAGTCACGCGTGGCTTTGTACGAAGCTACATGGGAAAAATATCATGCAGGTACGGCACGTGTTCCGGGTGGACCGGGATGGCCGGGTGATGCCGCTTCCTTCCATACTGACATGAACAAGGAAATTGAATTCTTCCTAGACGAAGCCATCAAGTCTGCCAAGGAAGTAGGTCTTGCATCTTCCTTATCACCGGATTATGCAAGCCTGTACAACCAGACCGACCTTTCAGGACAACGCGATGAAGTACTGCTGTGGCGTATGTACAGCGAAGATGCCAAAGTACAGAATCAGGTAGTGGGCGCTACTCACGGATACGGTGCCATTGAAGTCGGTACAGACACTTACATCTTTGTTCACGGTGACAACACCGGATTTACCCGCTCACTGGTCGACAGTTACCTGATGAAAAACGGTCTGCCTATTTATGCAGACGGTAGTCTGTATCAAGGTGACAAGAGTCTGGAAAGCACTATGGAGAACCGCGACCCGCGCCTGGTAAGCTCTGTAGCAAAACCAGGTGACAAACTCATCACTTCCAATGGAAAAGACATCATGTACGGCTATCCCGGATTGATTGCTGCCAGTGGTATCCGCGTAACCAGCACGGGTTATATTCCTCGCAAAGGCTGGGTAGACAACGATGTAACCTACAACAGCGCTTATCCTTTGGCTCTGCCTATTTTCCGTGCAGCCGAAGCTTATCTGAACTATATCGAAGCTTACTATCTGAGATATAATACACTGGAAGATGAAACTCTCAAAAATTTCTGGACAGAACTGCGTACCCGTGCAGGTGTAGATACAGATTACAAGAAAACCATTGCAGCTACCGATCTGACTAAGGAAATCGACCTGGCCCGTTACTCAGGTTCCGAACTGGTGGACGCAACACTTTACAACATCCGTCGTGAACGCCGTAGCGAACTGATTGCAGAAGGTATGCGTAAGGATGACCTGTACCGCTGGCGTGCACTCGACAAGATGCAGAACTACTGGGTAGAAGGTATGAACTACTGGGATGAATTCCATACAGGTTTCGAAGCTGCTTGCACAGCCTGCAAACTTGACTATACAGCTCCTAACGAAGCATCTGTCAGCAAATACCTGCGTCCGCAAGGCAAGAACGAACTCGTAAACAAGTACAACGGCTATTGTTTCGAACAAGCCAACTACCTCTCTCCGTTGTCGTACGATGTATTCCGCATGTCAACTCCTGAAGAAGGTGGCGACGTTTCTACATCGGTTGTTTATCAGAATCCGGGATGGCCTGTAAAAGCTGGTAGCTTTGCCAACCAGTAATGATAGAACTCTTTTAAATCTATTATAAATTAGGCGTGCCAAGGATTAAACATTTATTCCTATCTTTGGCACGCCTATTTATCTAACTGAGACTTAAAATCACAATTACCTGAACTGAAGCTTGTTTTATTCCTGATATGAAACTGACACTACTCGTTTATACCTCTGCCTTAGGCGTCGTGCTTCCGTTCTCGGCATGTTCCCGCCCGGAATCCAAGCCCTCGCGTCCCAACCTGGTCTTCATCATGGCCGACCAGTTCAGGGGCGATGCCATGGGATGCATGGGAAAGGAACCCGTACAGACTCCGAACCTCGACCGTCTGGCTTCCGAAGGAATCCTCTTTACCGATGCCGTGAGCAGCTATCCGGTATCATCGCCCGCACGGGCCATGCTGATGACGGGGATGTATCCGGCAGCCAACGGGGTGACGGGCAACTGCAACTCGCAGAATACCCCCTACGGCGTGGAGCTTTCGGAAGAGGCGGTATGCTGGAGCGACGTGCTGAAGGAAGAAGGGTATCGCACGGCCTACATCGGCAAGTGGCATCTCGATGCCCCGTACCGCCCCTACGTGGATACGTACAACAACAAGGGAGAAGTGGCCTGGAACGAATGGTGTCCGCCTGAACGTCGCCACGGGTTCGACAAGTGGATTGCTTACGGCACGTACGACAATCACCTGAAACCGATGTACTGGGATACGAAATCCGGACGGGAGGAGTTCTACTACGTCAACCAGTGGGGACCTGCCTACGAGGCCGACCAGGCCATTGAGTTCATCCGTACGGAAGGCACAAAAACCGACCGTCCCTTTGCCATGGTGGTGTCTATGAATCCCCCACATACGGGTTACGAACTGGTGCCCGAAACCTACAAGCGGCTGTACGACTCGCTCGATGTGGAAGCCCTGGCCCGACAGTTGCCCTACATTCCGGAAAAGGGAACCCCTGAAGGCGACTACTTCCGCGAAAACATCCGCAACTACTACGCCTGCATCACCGGAGTGGACGAGCATGTGGGACGCATCATCCAGGCTTTGAAAGACTGCGGCGTGTACGACAATACCCTCATCGTCTTCACCTCCGACCACGGCGTCTGTATGGGCGGACACGGCGTGGAAGGCAAGAACGTGTTCTACGAAGAATCCATGCGTATCCCCATGATTTGCTGCTGGAAGGGCAAGCTGCATCCGCAGAAAAGTGACCTGCCCATGGCGTTTGCCGACCTGTATCCCACTCTGCTCTCGCTCATGGGAATGGAAGCACAGATACCGGCATCCGTACAGACACACAACTGGGGACCACTGCTGCTGAACAAGGAAATACAAACGCCTGAGGAGGCTTTCCAGCCTTATTATTTCTGCGTACCCTCGGATTCTACTTCCGGCCGACGCGGCATCCGTACCGCACGCTACACGTATGTGACAGAGGTGGAAGAAGGCCGGCCCACGCACGTATGGCTGTACGACCGGCTTCACGACCCGAACCAGCTGCACAACCTTGCGGAAAGTCAGCTGGCTCTTTGTGATTCACTGAAACGAACTCTTTCTTCATGGCTCGAACAGACCCATGACCCATTTGAAAAATACTTGAAACCATGAATATGAAAAAGACATTACTGACACTACTGACACTGTTCGCCCTCTGCGCGACCACTACCGCAGCCCGTAATACCGACTACGAAGGTCCCCGCCCGGCTCCTCACCAGCTTAAATGGCACGAAGCCGAACTGGGCGTGGTGTTCCACTACGACCTGCACGTGTTCGACGGACTGGTGTACGGACAAGGTAACAACCGCATCAACCCGATTGAGGACTATAACATTTTCCATCCCGACCAGCTCGACACCGACCAGTGGATTCAGTCGGCCAAGGCTGCCGGAGCCAAGTTTGCCATCCTCACTGCCACCCACGAAACCGGTTTCGGACTGTGGCAGAGCGACGTGAATCCTTACTGCATGAAGGCCCTGAAATGGCGCGACGGAAAGGGTGACATCGTGCGCGACTTCGTGAACTCCTGCCGCAAGTACGGTGTGCAGCCGGGCATCTACATCGGCATCCGCTGGAACTCCCTGCTGGGTATCCACAACTTCAAGGCAGAAGGCGAAGGCGAGTTTGCCCGCAACCGCCAGGAGTGGTACAAGCGTCTGTGCGAAAAGATGGTGACGGAACTCTGCACCCGCTACGGCGAGCTCTTCATGATCTGGTTTGACGGCGGTGCCGACGACCCGAAAGGAATGGGCCCCGACGTGGAACCCATCGTGAACAAGTACCAGCCCAACTGCCTGTTCTATCACAACGTGAACCGTGCCGACCTGCGCTGGGGCGGTTCGGAAAGCGGTACCGTAGGCTACCCCTGCTGGTCGAGCTTCCCCTACCCGTACAGCCACAGCAACGCTACCGACGGAGTAACCGACCACAACAAGCTGCTGGCACACGGCGACCCCAATGGTAAGTTCTGGGTGCCTGCCATGGCCGACACGCCTCTGCGCGGATACAACGGACGCCACGAGTGGTTCTGGGAACCGGGTGACGACGACAAGGCCGTCTATCCGTTAGCCAACCTGATGGAGATGTACGAAAAGTCAGTCGGCCGCAATGCCACGCTGATGGTGGGACTTACCCCGAATCCCGACGGATTGATTCCGGAAGGTGACGTGCGCCGCCTGCAGGAATGGGGTGCCGAAATCAACCGCCGCTTCGGTCAGCCGCTGACAGCAACTTCGGCCACCGGCAAGAAGAAGGTATCGCTCTCGCTCGGCAAGGTACAGCCCGTCAACTATTACCAGATTCAGGAAGACATTACCGGCGGCGAACGCATCCGTGCCTACCGGGTAGAAGCCCAGGTGAACGGCAAGTGGACTACCGTGGCCAAAGGTACTTCCGTGGGGCACAAGCGCATTGAATCCTTCCCTGCCGTAGAGGCTAAATCCTTCCGTCTGGTAATAGAAGAATGCACAGCTGAGCCCCTCATCCGAAACTTTAGCGTTTATCACGTAAACCCTTAATCTAAAGAAAGATATTATGAACAAAAATCTTTTAGCACTTCTCGGGATAGCCCCCGTGCTTTCCCCGTTGCATACCCTGGCCAACGACCGTCCCGACCCACGTCCGAACATCATTTTCTTCCTGGTGGACGACATGGGATGGCAGGACACTTCACTGCCTTTCTGGACAGAGAAGACCATGTACAACGAACGTTACGAAACCCCTAACATGGAGCGTCTGGCCCGTCAGGGAATGATGTTCACGCAGGCTTATGCCTCAAGCATCAGTTCGCCCACCCGCTGCAGTCTGATGACCGGAGCCAACGCCGCCCGCCACCGGGTGACCAACTGGACCTTGCAGAAGAACAAGACCACCGATGCCCAGAGCGAGGTGCTGCAACTGCCCGACTGGAACTACAACGGCATTGCGCAGGTGGAAGGCACGAACCACACCTTCGTGGCCAAGTCGTTCGTGCAATACCTGAAAGACAGCGGCTACCACACCATCCACTGCGGAAAGGCACACTGGGGAGCGATCGACACTCCGGGAGAGAATCCCTGCCACTTCGGCTTTGAAACGAACATTGCCGGTCATGCAGCAGGCGGACTGGCTACCTACCTGAGTGAACTGAACTACGGACACGACGAGAAAGGTAACCCCACCTCGCTCATGTCGATTCCGGGACTGGAGAAATACTGGAAAACAGGCACCTTCGTCACCGAGGCCCTGACCCAGGAAGCCCTGAAAGCCCTCGATAAGGCCAAGGAATACAACCAGCCGTTCTACCTCTACATGTCGCATTATGCCATCCACATCCCTATCGACAAGGACATGCGTTTCTATGACAAGTACAAGAAGAAAGGCATGTCGGACAAGGAAGCAGCCTACGCCTCCCTCATCGAAGGCATGGACAAGAGTCTGGGCGACATCATGGACTGGCTGGAAAAGAACGGAGAAGCCGACAATACCATCATCCTGTTCTGTGGTGACAACGGAGGATATGCCACCGGTGCCGGATGGAGAGATGAACCGCTCTACACGCAGAATGCTCCCCTAAACTGCGGAAAAGGCTCGGCCTACGAAGGCGGTATCCGCGAACCGATGATTGTGAGCTGGCCGGGCGTGGCTCAACCCAATACCCGCTGCGACAAGTACGTCATCGTGGAAGATTATTTCCCCAGCATCCTCGAAATGGCCGGCATTACCGACTGGAAGGCACCGCAGACCGTGGACGGCGTGAGCTTCGTGCCCCTGCTCAAGCAGACCGGCGACCCGTCGGAAGGCAGAAGCCTTTACTGGAACTGTCCGAACCTGTGGGGCGAGCAAGGCCCGGGCATCGGCGCAACCTGTACCGTACGTCAGGGAAAATGGAAGCTGATTTATTTCTACGAAACGGGCAAGAAGGAACTGTATGACATTCCAGCCGATATCAGCGAGAAGCACAACCTGGCCGAACGCTATCCGGACGTAGTGAAATCGCTCTCGGCCAACCTCGGCGAGTTCCTCCGCAGCTCCGGCGCACAGCGTCCGTCGTTCAAAAAGACCGGAAAACCCTGCCCGTGGCCGGATGAAATCTGACCCTCGGAAACACACCTTTGCGTTTCAGTAAAAACGCAAGTGCATTTCATACAAAACGTCCTTGCGTCTGACATTGAAACGCAAGGACGTTTTACTGAAAACTCCTTTACGTTTTTTTCAAGCGTAAAGGAGTTTTTTTCGGAGTATAAACCCCGTATTTTTCAATGGTTCTCACCGCATCGTAACTCCCAGAAAGCTACAGCCGAAGCGGCTGCCACATTGAGCGAATCCACTCCGTGTGCCATAGGAATGCGCACCACATAGTCCGCTCCCTCGATGGCTGCTTCCGGCAGTCCGTCACCTTCGGTACCCATCACCAGGGCCAGCCGCGGTTCCTCCTTCAGCGGCGGATAATCCAGTGGCACGGAACGGTCGGTCAGTGCCATGGCTGCCGTGCGGAACCCCAGTTCCTTCAACTGCTCCAGCGGACGGTCTACCCACGTCCAGGGCACCAAGAACACCGACCCCATCGACACCCGTACCGCCCGACGGTTCAGCGGGTCGCACGAATCCGTGGTAAGCAATACGGCATCGATACCCAGTGCGGCTGCCGAACGGAAGATGGCCCCGATATTGGTGGTATCCACCACCCCATGAATGACCACTACCCTGCGTGCCCCACGGCATACTTCCTCCACCGGACGCGGAGCCGGACGCCGCATGGCACACAGCACACCCCGTGTCAGCGTATAGCCGGTGAGCCGGGCCAGCAGTTCCCGGTCGCCCGTATAGACCGGCAGATGCGCCATGCGCTGTACAATGTCCGCCGCATCACCCGTAAGGTGCTTCCGCTCACAGAGCAAGGACACAGGTTCATAGCCGGCCTCCAGCGCCACCCGAATCACTTTCGGGCTTTCGGCGATAAAGATGCCCCGCTGCGGGTCAATGCGGTTGCGCAACTGGGCTTCGGTCAGGGTGCTGAATACTTCCACTCCGGGATACTCCAGCGAGGTGATTTCGATAACGGGCATAACGTAGACTTTTTTGAATGAACCGCAAAGTTACGACATCTGCCGCACATTCCAAGAATCACCCCACGGGAAAATCAGGTATCCCATTCACTCGGCTGCCGTATCGAGCAACGGAGCTTCCTCTTCCTCCGGTCCACGAGGTCCCGGCCCTGGTCTCTCGCCTTCCGGCATCGGAGGCAACACCTGCGGCTGCGGTTTCACGGTCTGCCAGGTGGCATACTGTTCCTCGGTAAGAATCTTACGGATTTTCTTCTCCCGCTTTTCCTGCTCCTTCTGCATTTTCTCGGCATGCTCCTTCATCAGTTCTTCCGGATTCATACCCTCCGGAGCTCCTCCCATTCCGGGGAATCCTCCACCCTGCGGCGGCATTCCACCTCCCATCGGAGGGCGTCCTCCACCCATCGGGGGTCTTCCTCCCATGGGAGGCTGTCCGTTCATTCCTCCCGGGTGACGCTGCATCATGTTTTCCACCTTTTCCTTTTCTTCCTTCAGGAACAACTTGTAAATCTTCTTGTACTGCTTCTCCGTCAGGTTCAATGCCTTATCCATCTCGTCGGTCCGTCGCTGGGCCGCCTTCTCCGGATTGGGCACTTCTTTCTTCTGCACTTTCTCCTGCGGGTCATCGTAGCGGATATTCGCACTTGCACTCAAAGGTGCACACATCAAGGCCATTCCGCAGGCCATCCACACAATTTTCTTCATCTTACTTACAATTTTAAATGAAAACTAATCGGAAACAAATGTAGAAGTCGCCTGCAATTTTAAAAAATAGAATCCACCAAATGCGGTTTTCTGTCTACCAATTGGAAAGAAATCTCGTATCTTTGCCCTCAGTTTAACCAATTACACACGCCTTTATGGAAAAAGAAACAATACCTACCTGTGTGGACTGCGGCACACAGAACTGCAAATACAAAGACCGCACCTACCCTGATTTCTGTCCTACAGATAACCTGAAAGAGGAAGACCGCCAATGGGCACTGGAGCGTTACGACGAGGGGCGCAACCGCGAGATTATGATTGCCAGTGCGGAAGTGGAATACGAAGGCTACTGCCAGTGGACCCGCGTGCAGGAAATCATGGAGTTTGCCCGGAAAATAGGTGCACACCGCATCGGCATTGCCAACTGCATCGGCCTCATCCGTGAAGCCCGTATCTTTGCCCGCATCCTCCGTGCCAACGGCTTCGAGGCTTACTCGGTCATCTGCAAGGTAGCCGGTCAGCCCAAAACGTCGATGGGCATCCCCGCACAATGTGAAAGCATCGGTGCCGCCATGTGCAACCCGATTCTGCAAGCCCGTCTGCTGAACGAAGCACATACCGACCTGAACGTGGTAATCGGTCTCTGCGTGGGACACGACAGCCTGTTCTACAAATACTCGGATGCTTACGTCACTACCCTCGTAACCAAGGACCGTGTGACAGGCAATAACCCGACGGCAGCACTGTATACGGCAGATTCTTATTACCGGAAGAAGTTTTTTGGAGGGAAATAAAACTGATACAAAAAAGGCAGGTCACTCCACCCAGAGTCACCTGCCTTATAGATACTCATAGAATAATTATTCCACAATATTTGTTTCAAATGCCCCCAACTTGATATCGGACTGTTTTTCCAGGCTTCTGGACCTGCCATTTAAGAATGAAGGCATGCCGTATTCCTGATCCCATTTAACAAACGATTCATAATCATATTCCCACGTGGTTCCAAAAGCCAGTTTATGAATACGATAATAGATAGCTTCACGCGACGGAGCATTAAAGCCGCCCATAGCATTCCTCATCAGACTGGTTTCAGTAGGCCGGAAATAATTACTTGCCAGACCATAAGCCCCTTCATACAAGCCTATCTGTTCAGGCTGATAACGAACATCTTCCATAAATTTCTTCCAATTAACTTCTCCGGAAGCATCTTTCACATAAATGTTCTTAAACCAGCCATACATGCTGCAATAATATGGAACCTCATTCGAGAGAACAGCCCTTGACTTCACAGCATCCAACGAAGAATATTCATCCCCTAACTTGGCAAAACCGTGTCCGCAAGCCTCATGACGTAAGATCTGCTGGAATACCTCCGCATCGTCGGCACGAGCAACATAGGCTACTGACCATCCTACAGAATGATCACCATCCAAATGGAACATATAGGCATACGACTTACAAGCTCCCGTATATTGAGGAGAGTTCATAATGGTTATTACCAGCAGCTGACGCCCAATATCATCATCAATATAATCGGTCACCCCAGACTTCAACGCGTATGCCTTACACTGGTCATCCCAGCCGGAAACTTTCCCATCATCCCGAATAGAGCAACCAAACGCTGTTTCTCCGTCTTCAATATACCCTTCATTCTTTGACACCACATTGACATAGTAAACCGTAAAATAGTCTCTAAAATAACTATACGGCTGAACACTAAAGAAAGCTTCCATTCCCCGACGCATCACCTGGTCGTACGTTCCGTCCGCTATCTGCCGGTCGGAAAATCCATCACCAAGAAAGACGACATTAACCCCATTTCCTGTCTTGGCCGACTGCAACAGCACAGATTTTCCATCCTGCTCATAATCTGTAGAGACATAAGGATTAAAATGATCACCAAGAAGTTCTTCTATAATCCCCTTCAACAAAGATACCTCCGTATGGTCTGAATGGTAAACCAGTTTTCCTTCTTTATTGAATAAAAGGGCTGCAGGCATTTTCTCAGACATCTGAGGATATGGCTGGAATTTAATCAGCGTGGGCCATTCCATCTTGTATTCAGAAATATAATGCTCTGTCATTTCCCTATCCTGTTCACCATCGATATAGGTACCACCTAATACAGCCAGTCCATAATCTTTAAACTTTCTGTAAATAGAAGGAATAACTGTCATAAAATAGCTTTGTCCCGGATTCCAAAGGAAATACAATGTCAGTTCATGGGAACGAATTATTTCCGTACTGTTCACCAAATTACCATCCATATCAGTCTCCGTAAAATCGGGTAAATATAAATTAGCACTCTCTAAATCAAGCCCATTTCCATCCTGGCATAAATTAAACCAGCCACATTGCTTCCACCATTGGCTCCGGCTTACCTTTTCAGGAATTTTTCCCTCAAACTGATTATATGAAAGTTCCACATAATTCAGACTAGGAAGACTTCCGAGCTCTTCAGGCAAGCTACCTGTAAAGTCGTTGGATGACAGAGACAAAGAAAACAACTCCGTCAACTTCCCTATCGAAGAAGGAAGGTTTCCCGAGAGCTGATTATCTCCCAAATCGAGGGTAGAAAGACGAGTCAGGCTAAAAAGAGCTTCAGGAAATTCACCGGATAGCCAGTTACCACGGAGTTCCAATCTCTCCATTTCAGTTAACAGGCCTATTTCTTCTGGCAAACTGCCCTTCAACTGGTTATGAGAAAGATTCAGGCCGTGCACTTTCCCGTCTGCACCAATAGACACCCCGTACCATTCAGATAAAGGTGCATCCGTACACCAATTATCATTAAAATACCAGTTATCACCATCTGTAGCATCATACAAAGCTATCAAGGTCTCTTTTTGAGACAATTCTTCTGGCGTCAGTTCCTTATCGACATCTAAACCGCTAAAGCTATTAATGACTGCCCTTGACACCTGAAGCACTTTGTCACTTCGTTTCACAATCTCAATTTCTGACTCCATTCCTTTCCGGCAACCTGTTATACGAAACGTTATTCCTTTTTCAAATGTCTGTACAGGCACCACAAAGTAAAAAGAAGTATCTTTCTCTTCTTCCAAAGTTACAGAAAGTTCTTGCAAAGAGACAGAAGAAGAAAGAGTCATACTGGTAGAGTCAAGCTGAAAGGCCGGTGTCTGTGAACTGATGTCAATACTTCCAGACCCTGCCAGCTTTTCCCCATTATTTCCCTCCAGCTGAATCTTATGAACGGTCATGCTCCCTTTCAATTTCAAACGAATCAGACCAGTCGTCTGTAAGAACTGAAACTGATTGTTACTGCTCTGAGCTACAAGCGGACAAGCCTTTGGATCAAAACTTCCGACAGTGTACTCTTGGATAGCTGGCAGAGATAGAGAGATTTTACTCCCCTCCATTTCGCAATCAGAATTAAAAGGATAAACGGCATAATAATGCGATCCAGAAACAAGGCTATCTTCTGGTAAAAACAAATTACCACTATCGTTTACATAACGATAAGCAACAGGCCGTGTCCTCGTATCACTATACACCCCAATCATGTCGTTCTCACTCCAGCTGACCGAATTATCAGGATTAAGCATGGAACGACTTCTCACGACTGCCGATGTAGTGGCATACAGTTTACTTAGTTCTTGACTGGAAGAAGAGGACATAGAAAACCGTTCATCCTGGCATCCCACCAGGACAAACAAACAAATTATATAGAAAAAGATTTTTTTCATGAGACTTTATTTTTCAGATTTACCATTCTGATTCATTTTCTTCAAAATCTTCAATATTACCTCCTAACTCAGGATTTTTCCCCGCCTGAATCACTTCAACACTTTGTTGAAAGGTTCCATCATTCGACTGTATGATAATTTGTCCTTTACGCTGGGAAGCCGTATTATTTACCGCTCCATGAAAAATAAGCTGTTCACGGAAGAGCCCATAATCCTCACCAGAAGCAGGCTGGGCCGACAAGGTCATCCAATCTTCATAACGAACAACTGAGTATGCCACATTTCCTGTTACTTCAATCATGAAATCCTGTCCCTCAGCAGATAAATTAATCTGCTGTGGAGAGACTGAAAGAATACGCTGACAATCTTGAACAATAGTTAATGTATCAGATAAGGTGCTTGTCTGACTACGAAATACATAAGTTGCCTGACGAGTCTCATAGGTATCATTAGCTGCCACTTGAAAAGAAATTGTTTGAGCAGATACAGTACGTGAAACAACCTCCTTAATCCAAGTATATGATGCCAATGGATAATACTCGAACTCCTGATTATGCTCTAAACGAACATCATATATTCCTCCCCATATGTCAGCATGAATTTCCTTAGTAGAAAGTGATAAAATTTCATCTTCCGGACTCTCGGGTTCTTCAGGATTCTCTGGATCTTCCGGGTTTTCCGGGTCCTCAGGATTTTCCGGATCTTCAGCATCTTCTTGAGGACGCTGAGTGATTTCAATTGATTTCTTATAAGTTCCACAACTAAAATGAAGAATAGCAGTTCGTTCTTCTGCAGTCTGATTGGCCTCCAACCGTAAGGTCACAACGGCCTCCCCCGCCTCTCCTTGTGTAGGACTTATGGTTATCCAGTTATCCGACAAAGAATTAGTTACAGTAACTTCCCAGGGAATCGACGCTGTAAATCGCAAGGAAAGTTCTCCTCCTTCACTGCTGAATTCAGGAGAAAAGTCCGTCTCACTATCAAATGTAATATTCCCCTCTGTTGAAGTAGACGGAGGTCCCTCCAATTGCGAATCTTTGTCGGAACATGCACTCTGTATTGTTCCCAAAAAGAGCACACACATTCCACAACAAAAAATAAACTTCCAATTGTTTGTTGTTTTTCTCATAGCTAAATGTTTTTATAATAATAAGATAAGAACTGTTTCTTCAATCCACCGAATACTAAAGCGACAGAAAAGGAAGCATTTACTTGATTCGAATCCTCACGCTACAATCCACCGCTCAATGCTTCGTGTCTCGTCACTGAAGTTTATCCCGACCTTTATCACCTTCCGACTATCGGAAGCAAAGGCAGAGGCATAGCCCTTCTCCTCTATCTGCTGCATGGCTTCTTCAGCGGTACCGTTCAACTTAAACTCCATCACGTAGATGTAATCGGATGTCTTGAGCACTAAATCTACCCGACCACGCGATGTGCGGTATTCCACCTCGGTGTGGAAACCCATCAGCTTAAACACGATGTAAAGAATGTTCTGGTAATGCACCTCGCGGTCACGGGCCAGCTCATAAGGAGTATCATCGAAGAAGGTCTGCAGGCGACTCAGGAAACCGTCCACATCCCCTTTACGAACCTCGCCCACAAAGCACTGGATTTCATAAGGGGACTTGCTCACGCTCACCGACGCATAGTGAGGAAGCAGGAAACGGAGAAAACCCTGCTCCACCTCCCGGTTCGGGAAACCGAGGGTATAGTTCTCAAACTCCGCGTTATAGTCCTTGATGGTCAGATAACCGCTTTGATATATGACCGGTACCGGATCGGTAGAAGCCGCATCGATAGAATCCAGCACCGGACCGCTGGTTACGATGTGCTCAATCTCTTCCACCGGATAATGATGAAGTTTCATCAACTCTACCAGGTAAGTCGGGGTACCCGTTTCAAACCAATAGCTACCTATTTGTTTCTTGGCAAAGGTATTCAGCAGGCTGAAAGGATTATACATACCCACCGACTTATAGCAGAAATGATAGCCGTCGTAGTTTTCCTTCAGCAGTTTACAAGCTTTGGCATAATCTACGCCCAGTGCATCGGCAAGGGCATGAATATCCTCGTCAAAATACTGATGAAGCTCCGCATCACTGATACCACAGAGTTCCGCATAGCGGTTGTCCATAGAGATGTCCATCAGGTTATTCAAATCACTGAACACGCTTACCTTGCTGAACTTCGTCACGCCCGTCAGCATGGCAAAATGAATGGAGCCGTCGCACGACTTGAGGGCACCGTAAAAAGCTTTGAGTGTGTTACGGAATTTTGTCTGCAGTTCCGGATTTGTAATGGCCTGAAGCATGGGCTTGTCATACTCATCTATCAGAATCACCACACGACGTCCCGTCTGTTCATATGCCCGCTTGATGACATACATGAAACGTTCCTCCGGCACACGGTCTTTCTTTTCGTCGCCATAGAGTTTTTCCCATACTTCCAGGTTCTGATTCAGAATACCAAGCAAAGACTCATGATCATAATAATTCCGGGTATTCAAGTCCATGTGAAGCACCGGATGCACCGTCCAGTCCTTTTCCAGACTTTCCATGGCAAGCCCTTTGAACAGCTCACGCTTTCCCAGAAAATAAGCCTCTAATGTGGAAATCATCAGGCTCTTGCCAAACCGACGGGGACGGCTCAGGAAATAGTACTTGCCTGTCTGTACCAGGGTATATAAAAGCGAAGTCTTGTCTACATAAATATATCCCCTGCTGCGGAGATCTTCGAAATTCTGTATGCCTACCGGATAAAGTCTGTTCATGGCCGTGTCGTTTTAATCCTTTCGTACACACAAAGGTAAGATTTATCTCCCGCAATTCCTAATCTGGCAGGCTGAAATCAAGGCGGCAATAGATTCCGGATAAGATTTATAGTCCCAAACAAAAAATTCCTTACCTTTGGACTAAACAACATAATATCTCATAAAACTTAAACTCTATAGTATATGAAAGCCAAACACATCGCATTCCTTTCACTCAGTGTGCTTGCAGGAACATTTGCCTCATGCACCGGCTCACACGAAATAAAGATTACAGGCTCGGTAAAAAATTTAGACGGAGGCACAATTATCTATCAGAAATCCATCGACGGAATGTTTAATTCGCAATCTCAGGATACATTGAAACTGAATACGGACAGCACGTTCAGTCTCACACTCCCCAGCAACGGGTACGAACAGATACGCCTGTTCCTGTGGGGAAAGCGTTACTTAGGTTCTTTTATTGCCGACGGCGGAAACTATCGCCTGCAAATTGATGCCGCAGCCACGCATCCCATCTCCATTCTGGAAAGCAAGAATGAAAAGAACATGGTGGTATCAAGGCTAATGGACGAACTGGGACAGGACGTGTTTGATGTACTTTCAAGAAAAGGCGACAAGTGGGGTATTACCCAGGACACCATAGCCACATCAGTCAGCAAAAAGTTGCAGGATGCGGTATTAGCCTTAGATGAAAAGATGAAAGGTGTAGATAAAGATTTATATGAAAAAGCCTGCCAGAATACACGCATACAGACAATGTGGGCCTTCCAGAACCAGCTTTTCGGCATTGCCTACCGCTATTCCGAAGCCACCAAGCAAAGCTGGCTCAAGGAATGGGAAAAGATGATGGAATTCTGTCGGGTAAATCACCCGGCCAGCACTTTCTCGCCCGCTTTCCATGAAGTAGTCTATAACAATGCCGGTATTACTTACTACACTAAAGAAGAACCGGTAGACGAAGACTTGAAGAAAAATCCCAATAAGTTGATTTTCCATTACATCGAAAAGAACCTTACGGGTCAGGCGCAGGAATCGGCCATGGCACTGCTTTTCCTGAGGGACGCAAACGAGGAAAAATACGACCCAAAAATACTTCCGCTGGAAGAACGATTCGAGCAACTGTATCCACAAAGCAAATGGCAACCGCTGATAGATGAAGCCATTGCCAAGAACAAGGCTTTCAATCAAGCTAAAATACCCGACTACATCCACTTTCCTGATGTAGACAACGCCAAGACATTCAAAGACATTACCGACTTATATAAAGGAAAGGTTATCTTCATGGATATATGGGCAACCTGGTGCGGTCCTTGTCGTGCCTCTTTCGCCTATGTAAAACCCTTACAGGAGTATGCCAAAGCGAACGACATCGTACTGCTGTATCTCTCCATCGACCGCCCGGAAGAAGATGCCAAATGGCGCAAGATGGCAGCACATTATGACCTGATGGGCGAGCATGTACGCGTGCAGGAAGCGTTTAAGGATGAAATATACACAACCTTCGGCAACGCACAAAAAGCACTTTCCATTCCTCATTGCGTGATTATCGGAAAGGATGGAGAAATCAAGTTCAAATCAGCTGCTTCTCCGGAAGATATTGAAAAACTAAAATCTCAATTGAAAGAGGCAGCGCAGGCAGGAGCATAACCCCTATTGCTACTGAAACTCCTAATACACAGAAAAGCCGCCATGTATCCCTTACCAAGATGCGTGGCGGCTATGTTTTACTTCAATGCTTTCCCGTCGGAAAAGGCATTGCCCACCTTCTCTCCTATCACCAGATAATGATGATGAATCGGGTCATACGTAATCGGTTTCAGACGGGCAGGGTCAATCTGTCCGTTTTCATCCAGAATCTCTTCCGCAGCCGACACGTTGACAATACGGCCTACCAGATGGTTACTCTCCTGGTCGTACGAAACCAGCTCACATTCCAGCGTCATAGGCAGTTCTTCAATGAGCGGTGCATTCACAAACTCCGATTTTACGGCATGGAAACCGGCTTTGGCAAATTTGTCCGGCTCTTTCTTTCCTGAAACAAGCCCCACATAATCGCAGGCTGCCACATGGTCGGCTGTAGCCATACTCACGGTAAAGGCCTTCGTGGCCAGAATATTCTGGGTCGTCTTGTGTCCTTCGGCCAGACAGATGCCCACCATGTCATCCGTATAGATTCCTCCCCACGCCGCATTCATGGCGTTGGGGTTTCCATTCTCGTCGTACGCTGCCACAATAAATACGGGCATCGGGTACAACCATGTTTTTACTCCAAAATTCTTTCGCATAGTCTGTATATTTTTAGTTGCAGTATCGAATCATTTGTCATTTCGAGGACTCACCGCCACCTTAATCACCCCATCCAGACGGTTCTCGAAGATGCGGTAGGCTTCTTCTATTTCATTAAGCGGGAAGCGGTGTGTGATGAGCGGCGTAGTGTCAATCTTTCCTTCCGCTATCAACCGGAGGATTTCGGCACAGTCACAACCATCTACTCCGCCTGTCTTGAAAGTGAGGTTCTTACCGTACATGTCGGGCAAGGGAAGCACCTGCGGACGGTCGTACAAAGCCACGACGGTCACAATGGCATTCGGACGAGCGCACTCCCAAGCCAGCTGGAAAGTATCATCAGCTCCGGCCACTTCAATGACTACGTCGGCTCCTCCATGCGCACTATGGGCTTTCACAAACTCCTGACACTGTTCCGGTGTAGTGACTAGAACTTCGGGATAATGAGTCTGCACAAAACGGATACGCTCTTCCGATTTCTCACATACAATGAGACGGCGCGGATGTTTCAGCCTGGCACAGAGCAAGGTACAGATTCCCGTAGGTCCGGCTCCAATCAGCAGCACCGTATCTTCGGGTGTGATTTCCGAGATACGGGCAGCCCAGAAACCAGTGGCCAGGATGTCACCCACGAAAAGTGCCTGCTCATCCGTCACCCCGTCGGGAATGCGGTTCAATCCCTGGTCGGCATGCGGCACCCGCACGTATTCCGCCTGTCCGCCGTCGATACGGCAACCCAATGCCCATCCTCCGTCGGGGTCCTCACAATTGTTTACATATCCGTGCTGGCAGAAGAAACATTCTCCGCAGAAGGTCTCCACGTTGACCGTTACCCGGTCACCCGGCTTCACGGTAGTGACTTCTGAACCGACCTTTTCCACGATGCCCACCATCTCATGCCCCACCGTAATACCCGGTACAGCACGCGGCACACTGCCGTGCTTGATGTGCAAATCACTGGTGCAGATACTTCCCAACGTGACGCGCACCAGGGCGTCCTTCGGGTCTTTCAATTCGGGCACAGGCTTCTCTATCAGTGAGAAACGACCGTGCTCCATATACGTATAAGCTAACATACTCTTAAATTTTAATGAAAATACGCCTTCAACACTTCTCCGAACACCTCTCCCGGTGCAATCTTATCGAACAGTTTCATCGAGGTATGCAGTTTCAGCACGTCCACCTCCGACCCCATCAGTTCCCGCACCGTGCGATGGCCACGATGACCTAACAAGGCATGGGAGATTTCCCGCAAGCGAGCACCCAATACAGGATGTGCCAGATAAGCCCGGGCCTCTTCTTCCCCGTCCAGTCCATAAAACTCCGAGTTATAACTATAGCCTAACCCCTTCTGCTGAGGGAAGATATACCAAATCCAATGGCTGCGCTTACCTCCATTCCTGATTTCCTTCAATGCCACAGGATACACGCCTTCCTGCGCATCCAGAAACCGTTGCAGATTAAAATTCGTGTGCGACATATTCCTTCGTTTTTTATCTTTACTCAAATGTAAGGATAATCCCTTAATGAGCCAACGGTCGCGAGGAGAATTATTTTTGTCAAAAGTATGATTTTCCTCCCTAATTCTTCGTTTATTAAAGAGTTATGCTTATATTTGTTCCGAAAATCCGCACAAGGCGGTTTTCATCGCACATTGATTTTTAGATACAACAAATGATCGTTAAAGATGTCACACAAAGTTTTCGTTACGTTCCGCTGAGGTCCTGACCGGATTTTTCTCAGCATAGGAATCGAATGAATTATTGCTTCCGGCAAGGAGGCCGGGATTGTTGTGCTCTTTGACGTACTAGCCGCACACCTCTCTTTCGATGGGGAAACGAGAGGGAATCTACGCTACTACGGACCTTTAGTGTCCGTAAGCTTCTATCTCTATCTATTTCTATTTTCTCATTTTAAAATTCGTTTGTTGTATATGAAAAATGTCATGTTACGTGCTACACGCACCTTTATTGAAGATCTCTGTGCTCCCGAATATGCTCACAACCACCTCGCCGTGGAAATCTCTCATCCCGATAGCTTTACCGATGCCCAGGAACTCTCTATCCGGGTATATTCCAGCGAATACCGCCTGCTAGGCTGTGACACCCGTTCACTGAAAGGAAAAAGGCCCCGAAAAGTACGGTTCGACATTCTCTCTGAAGAAGAATGGGAAGCCGGACTCTACCGTATCTACGTCTACCGCAACGGACGCCCGATGGGATGGACGCTCCTGGAGCTCTATTCCGGCTATGAATGCTGGGACAGGACCGAAGTGGAGGATTTCCAGACCCGCCCTGAAGAAAAATACTTTGCCGAGACTTTCTGCTTCCTGCCCCTGTTCTCCTGGATGCACCAGGAACAGTGTGACTCGAACCTCATCCGGCAGTTCCTCGAAACATTGTATGCGCTCGACAGCCATCAGCTTGCCGTGCCTCACCTGCTCGTTTCAGGCAATCAGGCTCGTAAATATGCCGCCCGCCTGTTGGCCCTTCATTTTTGTGAAAAGCAGACCGCTCTTTGCAGCCATTTCTCCCTACAGGAATTGCTGGAGGGTTCCCTGCAATGGAAAGTCCTGCAAGAGAAGATGGATACTCGAAAAGTGGTGCTGGTGGAAGTGCCCTACATGGACTACTCCCGGCAGGAATCCAACCTGCTCGACCTGTTAGGTAACCTGATGGAACAGAAAACTTCTTCCGGTCCTATCTTCATCTTCTACGGTACGATGGACAGTACCTATCAGTTGCGCAGATGCAGCACAGCGATGAGCCGCATCTTCACGGAAGAGAACACCATCTATACACCCGACAAGGCAGAAAACGACAACCCGGATAAAGACTCTCCGGCAAATGATCTTCCCTTGCCATTTGATGAAGAACAGCCGCTTTCGCATACCGAAGAAGATAATCCCCTGCCCGAGGACAACATGCCATCGGATGCCGAACAGGCCTTGCAGGAGATGGTGGGACTGACCCGCCTGAAGGAAGACTTGCGGGAGGCACGGATGCTGGCCGCCTTCATGAAGCGGCGTATGGAATTAGGCCTCGACACGGAACTGGACAACCGCCACCACATGCTGTTCTTAGGCAATCCCGGTACAGGAAAGACAACGGTGGCCAAACTCATCGGACAGCTGTATCACCAAATGGGACTGCTTTCCAGCGGACATACCATAGAGACATGCCGCACAAAGCTGGTGGGCGAATACATCGGTGAGACAGAAAAGCACATCAGGCAAGCCATTGAGGAGGCCCGGGGAGGCGTACTCTTCATCGACGAAGCCTACACCCTGATTACCACGAAACAAGAAACGAAAGATTTCGGAAAAGAGGTGATTCACGCCCTGCTCACCGTGCTCTCGGAACCCAATCCCGACATGATTATCATCCTGGCCGGCTACGAGGACAAAATGCAGCAGATGCTCCGTACCAATCCCGGCTTGCAGGAGCGTTTCCCTCTCCAGTTCTACTTTGACGATTACAATGCAGACGAACTGATGGAAATGGCACACCGTCTCTTGCAGAAACGCAATTTCCAACTGACCTCCGAAGCAGACAAGGAATTGTACACCCTGATTACGGAAGCCACCGCCCAGCGTGACGAGCATTTCGGCAACGGACGCTGGCTGCACAACCTGATTGAGCAGGGTATCATCAAGTGCATGGCCCAGCGTATCATGTCGCAACCTTCCGTTCCAGACAACACCTTCCTGTTCCGTACCATCACCCAGGAAGATGTCGTGAAGGCAGGTAATCGTCTCCGCGGCAAGCAGGTGGTGAAACTGGAACCGCAGCCCATCCGTCGCATCGGGTTCAGGGCCTGAGAAAATTACCGACCAATCGCTAAAAATCCCCCTGCTTTCGCTGCAAAGTGAAGCAAAGGGATTCCTTTATTTCCAATATTCTCTCATTTGTTGAACACCAGTCTTTCCGTATCATATCCGCGCTTCCGAAGTTTATCCAGGAGTTCCTGAAGCACCCCGTCAGGCAAGGTTTCCTCGCGGCTCATGATCCAAAGATACTTGTCACTGCTACTGCCTATCAGCACGTAGCGGTAATCCGGGTCAATATCGAGCACATAATAGTCGGCATAGAACCACAGGAAGAACGATACTTTCAGTTTGCCGGGGTCGTTCGGATCGGGCTGTTTGGCCTTTCCCTTGATTTCCTTGTACTTCCCATCTTTGTATCCCGCGTTCAGCACCTCAATGCGCCCGTTGGAGAGCAAGGTATAAGTGGCCGTTACACGGGTCATGCCCTTTTCAAAGCGGTGGTCGTAACGGGCTATTTCGTGCCACTTCCCCATAAAACGCGGCACGTCGAATGTCTGTACCGTCCGGTTGTCTATCTCAGTAGTGTTACTGCTTTGGCAACAGCCAAGCCCTAACAGGGCACACAGAAGAATCAGGATGTGTTTCATAACGTGTATTTTTTAAGTTCAAAGGTTGTATCTCCCACAAATATACCAAAACCTGACCAATTACGGAGGCATTTATCAAAAATAAATCCCTCAATCGTTAGGTCAGCTACATAAGAATGCATACCTTTAAGACCGTTATTTTTTACCAGGCAATCTATCAGAAAAATATGAAAAAGACAAAACTATTTTTTGTAGGTGCTGCCGTCCTGATATGGGGAGGAACGGCCGTACATGCCCAGTCGTGGAGAAACGGCGGGGCAGTTTCTTTGGATAAGCAGTATGCCGATTATCCTTGTGTAAATTTACTGGACAGTACCAGTGTGACAGTGGAACCTACCGGACAAGGCTCGTTTGCGGTCTGCCGGGCCGTACGGGTGCAGACAACTGCCGGAGCCTTGCAGCAACGGGTACTGAAATACGATTACGACCCACTGACGGCAGCCGCCACCTTCAAGCGAGTGACCATCTACCATGCCGACGGGACATATACATCGGTCGATGTGAGCAAGGCGTGCGACTATGCCGCTCCGGCCAGAGCCATCTACTGGGGAGCCCGCCAGATTATGCTGGAACTGGGCGCATTGCAACCGGGCGACATCATCGACTATGAGATCGACAAGAAAGGATTCACGTACGCCTTGCTGGGTGATGCGCCCCAAGCAGGAGACGACTCCCGCTTTATCCCGCCCATGCGCGGACAGTTCTACGACATCGTGCCCTTCTGGTCGGCCGATCCCACCCTGCGCAAAGTGTACCGCGTCAGTCTGCCGGCCGAAAAAGAAATGCAATTCCAGTTCTATCAGGGCAGCTGCGCTTCCTCCATGCGCTATGAAGACGGACGGAAAGTCTATACCTTTGCTAAAGATGCCATCCTGCCCTTCCGTCGGGAACCGAATATGGTCGATTTCTATGATGCCGCACCGAAGCTGATGATGTCTACCACCGCCGACTGGAAAGAAAAGTCACGCTGGTTCTACGGAGTCAACGAAGACTACGGCAGTTTCACCGCCATTCCAGAGGCCCAGAAGAAAGTAGACGAACTCATTCGGGGTAAAAAGACCGAACTGGAGAAAGTGGCAGTACTCACCCACTGGGTAGCCGACAACATCCGTTATGCAGGTATCTCCATGGGCAAGGGAGAAGGATTCACCCTTCACAACCTGAAAATGAACTACACCGACCGCTGTGGCGTGTGCAAGGACATTGCCGGCACGCTGATTGCATTCCTGCGGATGGCAGGATTCGAAGCCTTTCCGGCCATGACCATGGCAGGCAGCCGGGTGGAGACCATTCCGGCCGACCATTTCAATCACTGCGTGGCTGTGGTGAAACTCAGTGACGGCACGATGATGCCGCTCGACCCCACGTGGGTACCTTTCTGCCGGGAACTGTGGAGCAGTGCCGAACAGCAGCAGAATTACCTGCCAGGCACACCGGAAGGCACCGACCTGTGCCTGACTCCCATCTCCGACCCGGAAAACCATTACGTACGCATCAAAGCACAGAACACCCTCGATGAAAAAGGCACGCTGAAAGGCACCTTTACCATCAAAGCAGAAGGACAGAGCGACAGTAACATCCGCCGCATCTTCACCACCGGATTCCAAAGCGAATGGGCACATACCATGGAACGCCAGTTGCTGAACGTATCGCCCAAAGCCCGATTGAAAAGTGTGGACTACGGACGAACACCGAAAGACTACCAGCGCGCCCCCATCCGGATTACGTTCCGCTACGAAATTCCGGAATATGCACTGAAGGGCGACCAGGGAGAAATGTTTTTCAAACCCTTCGTGCTGAACAACCTCTACACGCAAGTCCTCTCCTACCTGCGGATAGATACCAGCCTGGAGAAACGAACCTACGGCTTCAAGGACGGTTGCTCCCGTCTGGTGGAAATGGAAGAAAACCTGAAACTTCCTGCCGGATACGAATGGCAAGGAAAGGAGAAACGCGACCAGATGGACGGCTCCGGAGCCGGATTCACCGGATACATGGGCCAAAACGGCAACCAGTTGCAGGTGAAAACATCCTTACGCCTGAAAAAACGGGTCTACGAAGCTTCCGACTGGGAAAGTTTCCGAAACGCAGTGAACACAGCCAAGGGATATGGAGAATATATTGTGGTAAAGAAATAACCACTCATTCGAGGATTTAACAAGAAACGAAGCGTAATGAAAACATTATCAATCTACATAGGAATCATAGGAATGCTTTTGCTGGCAGTGCTACCGGCCAGAGCTGCATCGGAAGCGTTTCAATTTCTGCCATCATCGGAATGTCATTACCTTCTGCACTTACC